>Ga0123354_10003378_pt1 | contig 21997 bp, 11 predicted proteins | sample TergutLab28metaG_2_FD_97872 | JGI IMG/M metagenome (GOLD analysis project Ga0123354, IMG submission 97872) | Labiotermes labralis P4 segment gut microbial communities from Petit-Saut dam, French Guiana - Lab288 P4 | ecosystem: Host-associated > Arthropoda: Insects > Digestive system > Gut ... | reverse complement strand
AAGTGCTGCAACTTAAAAACAGTTTGCTGAATTATATGGAAAGCGACGCTTTTAATCCCGGACAGGCTACTACAATTAAGAATATACAATCTCTTTTTTGAAAGCCTTGTTAGTAATATCTTAATAAATGTTAATAATTGCCAATTATATAAAATTAACTTGTAACATATAGATGGATATTGTAATTTTGAACTATTAAAAAATCGATTTTGCATTTATAATTTTGTATAAAACATTTGATTATTCAATCAATATTTAAAATAATTAATTAAAAAATGAAAAGGCACATAATTTACATTTTATTCGCGCTATTGTTGTTTCCCTGTTTGTCACAGGCGCAACAAATTAAACCTGAGTATGATCTATCAAAAGATAGAGTATTGTACACTATTGGTTATGCCCATTTGGATACCGAATGGAATTGGGAATACCCTACAACTATTGATGAGTATATCAAAAATATTATGACAGAGAATTTTCATCTATTTGAAAAGTATCCCGAATATGTGTTTAATTTCACAGGATCGCGCCGATATGAAATGATGAAAGAATATTATCCTGATTTGTACAAAAAAGTCACGGATTATATTCATCAAGGACGTTGGTTTGTATCAGGTTCCTCTGTGGACGAAGGAGAAGTAAATATTTCTTCATCCGAATCATTGATCAGGCAAGTATTGTATGGAAATTTATTTTTTCAAAAGGAATTTGGTAAAATAAGTCAAGATTATATGCTTCCTGATTGTTTTGGATTTTTGGCTAATGTTCCATCAATTTGGAATCATTGCGGATTGCTTGGATTTTCTACTCAAAAACTGACATGGCACTCTGCAGTTGGAATTCCTTTCAATGTAGGTATCTGGAATGGTCCTGACGGAAAAGGAGTTATAGCTGCATTGAATGCAACCGGTTATACGAGTGGAATAATTCCGCGCCTCGATTTAGATTCAACATGGAATGCACGCCTTAATAAAGATCAAGAAAAATACGGTATTTCTTTTGATTATCGTTATTATGGAGTTGGGGATCAAGGAGGCGCTCCACGAGAAAGGGATGTGAAAAATGCCGTTGGAAGTCTGCATCACAATGATAGCAAATTTCAAGTAGCACTTACATCTTCCGATCAAATGTATAAAGATATTACTCCTGAAATTAGAACAAAATTGCCGGTTTATCAAGGTGATCTGCTTTTGACTGAACATAGCGCCGGTTCTATGACTTCTGCTTCATTTATGAAACGTATGAATCGTAAAAACGAGTTATTAGCCCAAAGCGCTGAACAATTGGCCTGTTTAGCGGATTGGACGGGTGGCGTTAAATATCCCTTCACAAAATTAAATAAAGCTTGGGATCTTGTATTAGGAAGTCAATTTCATGATATTTTACCGGGAACAGCTACACCAAAGGCATATACATACGCATGGAATGATGAATTTATTGCGGCAAACGGTTTTGCTGCCGTATTAACAAACTCTATGAACAAATTATCAACTCTTCTTAATACGGAAACTAAGGGTAGAGCTGTGGTCGTATATAATCCCGTGATGCAAAATCGTCAAGATGTTGTAACCATTGATATGACTTACGCTAAAATTCCTCAAGATGTTCAAGTGTTTGACAATAAGGGAAATGCTATGCCAACTCAAATTGTTGATTCAAGCGGGAATAAGTTGAAAATTATTTTTCTTGCCTCTGTACCTTCCTTGGGATGCGCCGTGTATGACGTACGTAATGTTACCGCAGAAACTATAAAAACCGACTTGTCGGTAGAAAATAATACATTGGAAAATCCTTATTATAAAGTTACGATAGGCAGCAATGGAGACATTACCGGCATTTACAGTAAACAGGTGAAAAAAGAACTGCTTTCATCTCCATCAAAATTGGAGTTCAGGCATGAAGAACCAACTATATATCCTGCTTGGAATATGGATTGGAAAGATCGCAAGCAACCGGCATTGGGTTATATGGATCAATCTGCCTCTGTGCGGATTATAGAACGAGGTCCGGTTCGGGTTGCCATTGAAGTAACACGAAAAGGTATGAACTCTACTATCACGCAAATAATAAGTTTAGCTGCCGGAGAGGCTGGAAAACATGTGGAAGTTGACAATACGATTGATTGGCAATCAACCGGAGTGAGCCTTAAGGCAACATTTCCATTAACGGTAAATAATCCGAATGCAACCTACAATCTGGGTGTTGGAGCGATAGAGCGTGGCAATAATGACAGTCTAAAATATGAAGTTCCTGCTAAAGAGTGGTTTGACTTGACAAATAAGGGCAATGATTATGGGGTAACTATTTTAGAGGATTGTAAATATGGTTCAGATAAACCGTCTGACAATACTTTGCGATTAACATTGATGTACACGCCTGCTTCAAAATCTGCTTTTTTATACCAAACCTCGCAAGATTGGGGAGAGAATCAATTCCGCTATGGTATTTATGGTCATCAAAACAGTTGGCAGCAAAGTCAATCGCAATGGCAGGGGAAAATGTTTAATCAACCTTTGGTGGCTTTTGAAGCGACTAATCAATCAAAAGGTTTATTGGGAAAAGAAATATCTTTTTTGTCGTCAAATAATTCCAACGTCGGACTCATGGCTTTTAAGAAAATGGAGAATGGCGACGACTATTATGTTGTACGAGTCAATGAATTGTCAGGAAAAGATTTAACCGATGTAAAATTGACAATGCCGGGAAAAATAACAGATGCGTATGAAATTAACGGACAAGAACAAAAAATCGGAAATGCCGATTTTTTCGGGAATACAATAGGATTTGGGTTATCCCACTATACCATTCGCAGTTTTGCCGTAAAATTATCTACACCGGACACTCCCATTCAACCAGTTGAACAAGTTACTGTTGCGTTGCCATATAACCAGGATGTAATGAGTTTTGACAATAACCGTGATGATGGTAATTTTTCCATACGATCAAATATTCCTGCCGAATTAATTCCTGATGTTATTACGAGTGAAGGGATAGATTTCAAAATGGGTAACAGAGAAGATGAACAAAATAATGCTGTAATTTGTAAAGGGCAAGAAATCGCACTTCCGAAAGGAGATTTTTCAACACTTTATATTTTAGCTGCAGCCGATCGAGATACACAAGGTAACTTTGTCATAGGAAATCAAATCCATTCGCTATATATACAGCAATGGGAAGGGTTTATTGGACAATGGTATGCTCGACAGTTTGCACAAGACGGATATACAGTCACAAGTATTAATGCACCTTTTGTAAAACAAGATAATATTGCATGGTTTGCATCGCATATACATCGTGAATATCCTTCTGCAAATGTATCCTATCACTATTGTTATTTATATAAATACAGCATACCTGTTCCTGCAGGTGCAAATAAACTGATATTGCCCGATAATAACAATATCAAAATTTTAGCAATCACTGCAACAAAAGAAAAAGAAGAAGTAATCCCTCTTCAGCCGCTTTATGACAACTTTCAAAACAGTCAATCGATGACATTGGTTCGACAAGGGAAATGAATTTCATTTAATTGTATATGAAGTATGTATATTTGGTTTTAACAGGATTTTTTTCCTCTTTCCTTTGTATGGGTCAGAAAGAAAAATGTCTTACAGACTATGTTGATCCAAATATAGGAGCAGCACATTGTCGTTGGTTTTTTTATACGCCTGCAGCTCTACCATTTGGGATGGCAAAAGTAGCGCCTTCTACCGATGGTCATCTTGGCAATCCTGGTGGTTGGGAAGCTGTGGGATATGATTGTCGGCATTCATCGATTGAAGGTTTTGCGAACTTTCATGAATTTCAAATAGGAGGAGTTGTACTTGCGCCGACTACTGGAAAGTTGCAAACCATACCAGGCGATCTTGATAATCCAGATGGCGGATACCGTTCCCGATTTGATAAGAAAGATGAATATGCTTCTGCCGGATATTATTCGGTAATGCTTAAAGATTACGGAATAAAGGCTGAACTCACCGCAACTCCAAGAGTCGGTTTTCACAAGTACACATATCCTGAATCCTCTGAATCTCATCTGATTTTTGATATAGGAAATAAACAAGGGGAAAGTGGAGAAGTAAAGGATGCAAAAGTAACAATTACCAATGACGGACACATTGAAGGCTATGTCGTTACAGAGCCTATCTATGTGAAAAGCTATCAGAAAGGATCTTCTATAGCGATGTATTTTTCCGCTGTATTAAATAAAACACCGGAACGGTGGGGCGCGTTTAGAAGCAGCAATATTATCCCGAATGTAAGAGAAATTTCCGGTAGAGGTTCGGGAATCTATTTGACTTTTGCAACAAAAGCCCAAGAAACCGTTACAGTAAAAGTAGGGTTATCTTACACATCTATAGCCAATGCACGACTAAATTTGGAAACAGAAGCTCAAAAGCTGTCTTTCGATGAGGCAAAAAAAATAGCATTGAAAACATGGAACAATTATTTGGGTCGCATTAAAATTGAGGGGAAAAATGAACAGGATAAAGTGAAATTTTATACGGGTCTTTACCATGCCCTTTTAGGTAGAGGATTGGCAAGCGATGTGAATGGCGCTTATCCAATGAACAATGGAGGCGTAGGACAAATAGAAACTGGAACAGACGGAAAGCCAAAATATAATCACTACAACACAGATGCAATGTGGGGAGCTTTTTGGAATCTGACGCAATTATGGACTATCGCTTATCCTGAATATTATTCGGATTTTATCCAAAGTCAGTTATTGGTCTATAAAGATACCGGATGGTTAGGTGATGGAATAGCTTGCAGCAAGTTTGTATCCGGAGTAGGGACCAATTTTATAGGATTAATTATAGCTTCAGCTTATAATTGTGGAATCAGGAATTTTAATGTAGATTTGGGCTATCAAGCTGCTTTAAAAAATGAACTTAGCTGGAAAGACCGTCCGGAGGGAGCAGGAAAGTTAGATGTACATCATTTTATTGAGGAAGGGTATTGTCCCTTTGTTGATCATAACAAATTGGGATTAAAAAAAAGAACTTCTACAATTGGCTCCAATTTCAGCGCTTCGCATACATTGGAATATTCGTTCAGCGCTTATGCAGTAGCTCAATTTGCTAAAGCGCTTGGGAAACAGGATGATTATGAACAATTAATGAAACTGTCTAAGGGATGGAAATTGTTGTATAATCCTGAAAATAAATTTATATGTCCTCGTGACAGTAATGGCGCTTTTCTCTCTGATTTTGATCCTTATAAACCTTGGCGTGGATTTCAAGAAGGAAACGCTTGGCAATATACATTTTACGTTCCGCATGATATAGAAGAACTTATTCAAATGATGGGAAAAGAAACTTTTAATAGTCGTTTAGATAGTATTTTCACTGCTTCTCAAAAAAGTATATTCGGAGGAGGATCCGACATTGATGCATTCGCCGGATTATCCGCGGTGTATAATCAAGGAAATGAACCAGATTTGCAGATGTCATGGCTATTTAATTATTCAGGGAAACCCTATCTGACTCAAAAATGGGTACGAGCAATTTGTAATGATTTTTATGGAACAGAGTGCATTCATGGTTATGGTTATGGTCAGGATGAAGATCAAGGTCAACTGGGTGCATGGTATGTCATGTCGTCCATGGGGCTTTTCGACGTAAAAGGATTAACTGAAGAAAATCCAGAAATCCAAATTGGCAGTCCACTCTTCGATAAAATAACCATACGATTAAATCCTGATTATTATAAAGGGAAAAAATTTATTATCAGAACAGCGAACAATTCCACGCAAAATATCTATATTCAATCTGTTTCTTTGAATGGAAAATTATATAACAATCCTTGGATAAATCATTCCGACATTGTAAGCGGAGGAAAACTTGTTTTTCAGATGGGGTCACGTCCCAATAAAGACTGGGGTAGATCTCCTGATGTTGCGCCACCTTCAATGTCGGCTCCAAGCCAATAAACTACAAATAATATTCAGATGAAAGAAAGTTGTTTTATATTTATTTTATTGTGTTTTTTATCATTTACAGATAAAAAAAACAATTCTGATAGTTACGTGCCTACCGGTTTTGAAGCAATGGCTAAATTAGATAGACTCCCGGTTATGTATCCGGCAGGGACAAAAAAGAATCGGCAAATCACGTACGATCCAACAGGAGGAAATGGTTTTGGAATGTTTCTGAGTATGTTCAAAAAATACATTGACGCAAAGGGCGAAATTGTCTTTTTTGATACTTATGGACCAGGATGCCTCTACCGAGAACAGATGAATATCTGGAGTAACAATGGTGTGGGCGCTCAAAGTAAAAGCATTCACATTAAATATTATTTTGATGATGAGAAAACACCCCGTGTCGACGTTCCTGTTTTTGAATATTTCAACGGCGAACAATTTCCGGTTACAATCCCTTTTGCTTTCAGACAAAAATCACAATTTGGAATAATTTATTATCCATTCACGTTCGAAAAACGACTCCGAATCACGCTTGCCGACACGTTGCTTACCCGTATGGTGAAAGACAGCCTTGAAAAAAGCTGTAACTGGTTTCAATTTGATTATCTGACCTTTCCTCAAGGAACGAAAGTGGATACATGGACTCCTGCAACCGCATCGGAATATGAACCAATTGTCAAAAAACAGTGGGAAAATCTTGGAGAGAATCCCAAAAGTACAGTTGGAGATCAGCTTGTTGAAAAAAACATTTCACTCCATGCTGGCGAACAGACTGTCTTGTTTGATCTTAATGGCGAGGGTTCCATATCGGCTATTAATTTAACTATTAATCCTTTTACACCTGAAACATTTTACAATACCAACATCCGGATAAATTGGGATGATAACGTACTCCCGTCTGTCGATTTACCAATCAGTTACTTCTTTGGTGGCGGTGGTGTGAAAGACAATCATTGGAATGATACTTTTGCTTGTTTACTTCATGGATTTGATGCAAAAAAGGGAATTGCATTCTGTTACTGGCCTATGCCTTTCTGGAAGCGAGCTACGATTAGTATTGTTAATAACTCTACCGAAAACATCGAAAATCTGAATAGTAAAATTTCATGGAAACCATCGTCAGTTCTCAAATATCCTCAAAAGGAAACCGGTTATTTCATGATGAAACTAACAAAAGATTCAAGTCCGGGCGGGGTGACACGAAAAGGTTTTGCTAAACCATACGCCAATGCTTTTTTTGAAAAAGGACATGGTCAGGTATATGCTATCAATATGTGGTCTGGAAATTTTTATGAAGATGGTGATGAATTTACATATATTGATGGCAGTAATACTCCTCAAATACATGGAGATGGAACCGAGGACGACTTTAATCAAGGCTGGGCGGGCGGACGTTACCAAAAAGCAGTATGGGGTTCTCTTGAAAACGGTGTAAAAGGTTCTTACCGCATACACCTCAATGAGCCTTATGTTTATTATAATCAAATAGATATGCATTTTGAATATACGAATAGCATTTACGGCGGTGAAAGCCCAAGGAAGCGTATGGGAACAGATAAAGAGAAGATCGAAACCGAATTTGTAGTTTGGTACTATCAAACCCCTTTCGGGCCTATGCTTCAATTGACCGACAGTATTGATATTGGAAATATACAAAGTGAACAGGAGCACGCTTATAAAGTCGAAGGTCAAACAAATTTAGATACACTAACGCAAGGATATGACAGTTATGAAAGCAGTAAAGATTATCACATTGTCACTGACGACGGGCGCTCATTCAACAAATACTGTGAATTTGACGCTAATATTTTAAGCGACAATTTTGGAGTGCGTCTAAGAAGACGGATCAACAGAACAGATAATGGTCTGCAGATTGCTAATGTGTATATTGATGGGAAAAGATTGTCTAAACCATGGTATATTAATACTTATTCTGGCGCCGGATTTATCAATAATAGAACATTTGATGGTTGGTTTGATAGCGAATATGAAATTCCTGCAGATTTCACAAAAAACAAGAAAAAAATTCATATAAGAGTAGAATATGTTCAAGCAGCTAAAAAAGAACTAAATTCGTATTATTATTGGATTTTTTGTTATAAAAAATAATCAATCTATTTATTATTTCATTGCTTACAGATTTAAATGTGTTAAAAACACAAAAATATTTTGAATATAGAATAATCCTTTTTACCTTTGTCAAATGCAAAATCGGTTTTGCTTTTAATAAAATTTATTTCATGTATTAACTGTAAAAAAATCTAATGAAAGCAAATGCATTAAAAATAATTGCTTTTTGTTGTATACTATTGATGGGAACAGGATGTAGTGAAAAACAGCTCAAATTGGAAAATGATCATCTACTTGCTGTTTTCGACATTTCTAATGGTTCTCTTTTAAAATTAGAAAACAAAAAAACAAAATGGGATGTTATTTATCGCAAGTCGCTGGGACAATCGTTTGAAATGCTTGTTCCATTATCGTGGAAACGTTACCATTACATAGACGGAACAGAACAATCTCCGCCTATGATAAATGTTTCCGGCAATAAAATCTCATTTACATGGACTTCCTTGAAATCAAAATTGTTGGATAAACCGTTGGACATTACTTTCATAGGTATTGTGGAATTAACAGACAACGGTCTCAGGTATTCCGGTAAAGTAATTAATAATGACAGCACTCATACCGTAGAGTATGTCGGATGGCCTTATTGGGGCGAGGTTTCTATTCCCGATACAACCAAGCGTTTCGTTTGCGAATCAATGAATCAAACGAAAGAACTGTATCCTTCATTTACCAATGAGCAGGGATATTGGGGCGTTGATTATCCTACGCAATCCATCACGCTTCCAGAAAGCGCTTTTTTGACAATGAGAAATGATGAACAGGGAATTATCGGGTATAGTGAACAAGTCGTTCCGAAAGAACTGATTGTCGCCTCTAATGAACTGATACCAGGCTGGGATTGCAATAGCATGAATCCTACAACAAAAGAAATGGATGGACAATTGGTCAGAATCCCATTTAAAGTGAATCATTTTACTTTTACAGCACCACAAAAATCGCAAGACATTCTACCTTTCGATTTGTTATTTTATGAAGGTACTTGGCATAAAGGGGTGGATTTATATAAAAATTGGAGAAAAGCCGTCATGCCGCAAATCAATTGTAATAATTGGATGAGAGAACCTTATACATGGAGATATGTTACTATCTCAAAATCACAGGAGTTGGTTGATCTTGCTAAGGAATGTAAGCAATATGGCGTATCTGTTCTTCAGGTGAACGGATGGAGAACGCCAGATAATCAGAATGATGTAAAAGGAATAGAAGGTTTAGCTTCTGCTATTAAAACCTGTCAAAAAATGGGGATAAAAATAGTTCTTGATTTACAAATGAATACTGCGGATAAGCATTCGTCATGGTACAAAAATGAATTGGAAAAGTATGTTATTATCAATATGTATGGAATGCCCACAGATGCACAAATGCTTTGTCCTCTTACACAAGGAATGACTGATATTGTAGAAAATCGCTATGCAAAAAACAGCTATTTACAATCCGCTGATGGGATAATTATTAATGACAACAACAATAGCGGCGCTACTTTCTTCTGTTTCAGTCCCGACCATGGTCATGCAGTTCCTGAATTTGTCCAAACGGGAACTTATAATCTTGATAAGGATTTTACCGGAGAAATAAAAAAAGCTAAACCTGACATTGCTGTACTCGGATATGGCTTTTGGGATGCTCAAACTACTTATTATGATGGCTATAGAGCAGATGGAAGATCCGATAAAAATCGGTATGTAAATACAAATACTCCCATGATTACGGTTATTAATGAACGGAAAGCGCGGGAAGACATGAATTTTTGCTTAAAAAACAGATGTAATATTTGCTATAATTTCTCATTTATCGGAAGAGAATTGAAAAATTATCCGTTGATTGTTAAGTATGGACAGGAAATAGAGGCTCTAAGGCGCAAATATGCTGATTTCATTTGGAATGGTGAATATCGGGATGTATTGGACGCTACTGTGAATGGCGAAAACATTTCCTATGCTGTGTATAGAAACAAAAATGGACGAAAAGCCATGATCATTATTAATAATAGAACGGATGACGTCTCGAAAGTTTCAGTTTCAATAGATGGTTCAAATAAGCCGTTAGTGGTTGCCTCGCCGGAAAATATTGAGGAAACAATATATAATGGCAATATCTCAATAGATCCTTTATCCGCTGTAATAGTAATGGAAAAATGAATTGTATAAAAAATGAAAAAGTATGTTTTTATATTGCTATGTATCAATTATTTGAACGCTATAAATGCTCAAAATAATCACAAATTGGAAGATGCTGATATTTCTTGCACAATCAATTTGAACAATGGCTCATTAAAAGAATTGATGAATAGAAAAACCGGATGGGAGGTTATTTCCAACGAAAAATTTGCGCAATCATTTACCATGCAAATCAGATTGGCTGATGGAAATATCTGTTCAATCGACGGTAAAACTCAACAAAAGCCTAAAGTAGAAATTTCTACTGACAGACTTACTTTTACATGGAATAATCTCCGAAGCAATAATAAAAATCTGAATATTACTTTTATTGGCAAAATTGACTTCAACGATAAAGAAGGTTTAATTTACAGCGGAGAAGTAAAAAACAATTCGGATGCGGTAGTCGAAGAACTTGTTTGGCCCTTTATCGGTGACGTCTCTGTGCCTAAGGGTAGTGAAAAATTTCAGCATCAATGCATTAACTATGCTAACCTGACAAATACGGAATTGTATCCTAATCCTTCGATAAATAATTATACGGGTTCAAGCGCTTTACCTGTAAATACTTTCGCACTGTTTAACAATACAAAAGAAGGTCTGTATATTAGCAGTAAAGACTCTGAATTAAAAGAATACATCAATTGTAAATATATGATTGTTCCGGGAGAAGGATTAAGTCAGATAATTGGAGGGGCCTGGTCTAAAAAAAATAATGAAGAGCGTAACAATATGAGAATGGAAATCTTAGTCAATCGAATGATTTTCACGCAACCACATAACGATACGAAATTAGTCGATGTAGTATTAACTCCCTATACAGGTAGTTGGCATATTGCTGCAGATATTTACAAGGCTTGGAGGGCAACATGGTATGTTCCTCCCCATCGTCCGGATTGGATAAAAAGGGTAAATGCTTGGCAGCAACTGCAAATCAATAGTTCAGAAGATTATCTCAACTTTCCCTACAAGGATTTGGTAAATTATGCAAAAGACTGTAAAAAATATGGTGTGGATGCAATTCAGTTGACAGGATGGAACCAGGGAGGGCAAGATCGTGGCGTCCCGTCTCACGACACGGATCCAAGATTGGGAACCTCTGAAGATCTGAAAAAAGCAATAACTGAATGTAAGAAAATGGGAGTGAATATTTTATTATTTACTAAATTTCATTGGGCAGACGTGACTTCGGATAAATTTCCGGCATTTAAGGATTATATTGCATGGACACGTGATTGGGAAGAATGTAATCATGGCGGTTATTCGTACAATACATTCACTCAATTCAAAGGCATTTCCATTCGCCGATTCAAAGTATTATGTTTGAGTGATGATGACTGTAGAGCTGCATTAAGAAAGGAATTTCAGAAATGTTTGGATTTAGGCGCACAGGGAATGGTTTACGATGAAAATCAGCATCATGCCGGTTATTGGTTGTGTTTCAATCCTAACCACAGTCATAAAATACCGGCTCCAATGCATCAGGGAGCTGATTTGTTAGGACGTGACTTTATGGAAATGGTGAAAAAAGAAAATCCTGATTTTTTCATGGCAGGAGAAGCTTGTTACGACCTTCAAGCAAAATATTATGGAACATATACACGTGAAAGTGTAACTCACACAGCGGTTTCACGCTATATTGACCCTGAACTTCCAATCGCTTGCGCTGTAGTTGATCACTATGATAAAAATCGCGTAAATTCATGCTTAAGGTGTCGATATTCTATTAGCTATGAACCTCGAAATTTCAAAGGACGATTAAACGAATTTCCAAGAATTATGGAATACGGACAAAAAGTCGATGCACTAAGAAGAAGATACAGTGATTTCCTGTGGGACGGTGAATACCGTGATGTATTAGGTGCGGCTGTTGATGGAAAAGATATTGTATATTCCGTTTTTAAGCGAAGAAGCGACGGAAAAAGAGCTGTTGTTGTGCTCAACATTAACATTAAAGATCCGGTAGAGGCTAAAGTTTCCATTGAAAATTCAAATGCTGCTCTGATAGCAGTATCGCCTGAAAAACAGGATCCGGTTGCTTTTAACGGCTCAGTAAAAATACAGCCCCAATCGGCTGTTGTTATTATGGAGAAATAAATTGCAAATCGATTTTATTTTTAAAGCGATGCTTAAAGAACATTTCATCGGATTATATGAAAAAGCTTTCCCTTCTGAATGGAGTTGGGAAAAACGATTTTCTGTTGCAAAAGACATAGGATTCGATTATATGGAAATATCTATTGATGAATCTGATGAGCGTATCGCAAGACTTTATTGGGATAAAAGTCAAATAATTGAACTTTTCAATCTTTGTAAAAAAATGGAAATGCCTATTCGTTCTATGTGTTTGAGTACGCATCGTCGATTCCCATTTGGCAGTTCGGACAAAAAGATACGGAAAAAAGCATATGAATTGATGGAAAAATCTATATTATTTGCAGAATCGATGGGAATACACGTCATTCAACTTGCAGGCTATGATGTATATTATGAACTTTCAACAAATGATAGTAAAAATGCTTTTTTAGAAGGTATGAAATGGGCTGCGGAAAAAGCAGAACAACACCAGGTAATGTTGGCAATGGAAATAATGGATACACCGCTCATAAATTCAATATCAAAATATTTATTTTATGAAGCAGTAATAAAGTCTCCGTGGTACAAACTGTATCCTGATATTGGAAATTTATCTGCTTGGGGAAATGATGTTGAAAAAGAACTTGAAAAAGGAAGTTCAAGCATTGTTGCAGTTCACCTTAAAGATACTTTAGCTGTTTCTGACAGTTTTCCGGGGAAATTTAAAAATGTTCCTTTCGGAACAGGATGTGTAGATTTCGTAAAATGTTTTCACACTCTCGAACGCTTAGGTTACAAAGGACCTTACTTGGTAGAAATGTGGAACAATCCTGAACAAGATGACATTCAGATTGTTAAAGATGCAATGAATTTCATCCGGATTCAATATGCCTCAGCTGTTTTAACGCTTAATAATTGATATTATGAAGTATTATATTGGATTGGATAATGGTGGTACAACAACGAAAGCTGCTCTTTACACTGCTAATGGACAAGAATTGGGAGTATGCTCAACAGAAACAAAAACAATTATCCCAAAACTTGGTTTTGCAGAAAGAGATATGGACGAAACGTGGCAGGCAAATTGTACTGTTATAAAAGATTTATTAAAAAAAACCGCTGTTAATCCCGCTCTAATTGCAGGAATTGCTTGTTGTGGCCATGGAAAAGGTTTATATTTATGGGGAAAAAATAATAAACCAGTGCGTAATGGAATTATTTCTACAGATAATCGTGCTTGGAAATATCCATTAAAATGGGAAAAGGAAAAAATATCCTCTCGTGTTTTTGAAAGGTCATGTCAAAAAATATTGGCTTGTCAGCCTGTATCGTTACTCGCATGGTTAAAAGATAATGAACCGGAATCATTGCATAAAATCCAATGGATATTTGAATGTAAAGATTATATCCGCTTCAGACTTACCGGAAAAGCAAATGCTGAAATAACTGATTATTCCGGAGCAAATTTACTTAATTTATACACAGAAAATTATGATATAGAACTATTATCTCTTTTTGGACTTGAAGATATGTTTGATAAACTTCCGCCTTTATGTAAATCTACTGATATCTGCGGATACATAACTCATGAAGCGGCAGAACTCACAGGATTAAAAGAAGGTACGCCTGTTGCAGGAGGTATGTTCGATATAGATGCGTGCGCGGTGGCTGTAAATGCTGCAAATGAAGATAATATTTGTATGATTGCCGGAACATGGAGTATCAATGAGTACATCCGAAGAGAACCAGTCATGGATGGTAGTGTGATGATGAATTCACTCTTCTGTTTACCTGATTATTTTTTAATTGAAGAATGTAGCCCCACCTCAGCAGGAAATATTGAATGGTTTATCAATACTTTTTTCCCAGAGCTAAAAGCACTGACTGAACAAAGCGGACAGTCTGTTTATCAATTATTTGACCAATGGGTAGAATCGCTTTCTTCAGATGAATTTTGTCCTGTATTTCTTCCATTTCTTATGGGCAGTAATACACATCCGAATGGAAAAGCAGCATTAATAGGAATCAACAGCTATCATACAAGAGCACACATTCTTAAAGGAATATTTGAAGGCATCACATTCAGCCACAGATATCATTTTGAAAGGCTTCTTGCTACAAGAAATAAAGCAGTGAAAAAAATTCGTTTGGCTGGCGGTGTGACACATTCGAAAATATGGACGCAAATTTTTGCCGATGTCTTACAATATCCTGTTGAAACAGTGAATGTAAATGAAACAGGCGCATTAGGTTGTGTAATGGCTGCCACAGTAGCTACCGGAGAATATAAAGATTTGGAAGAAGCCGCAAAAAATATGGTAAAACTCGACTGCAAAGTGGAGCCAGATCCAAATCATATAGACATTTACAATAAAAAATATGCTTTATACAAGCAAATAATTTCGGCATTAGACAGTATTTGGGATAACATGATGATATAAAATAACATATACAGATGAAAACATATTTAATCTTAGTTTGCTTTGTTGCAGCAGCAGGAGGATTTTTATTTGGATTTGATACCTCTGTAATTTCTGGTGTAATAGAATATTTAGTGCCTAAATTCGATTTGAGCGTAGGTCAAAAAGGATGGACAGTAGCTTGTATATTAATTGGTTGCATGATAGGCAGTGCCTTTTCCGGAAGAATTAGCAACAAATATGGAAGAAAGAAAGCTTTAATGTTCGCAGCTATCATTTTCTTTTTTTCTTCATTTGGTTGTGCCTTTTCGAATATATACCCTATTTTTATTATTTTTAGAATGATTGCCGGTATTTCTGTTGGAGTTGCTTCCGCTTTATCTCCTGTTTATATTGCAGAAGTATCACCCGCAAATCATAGGGGAAAATTATTAACACTCAATCTAATAGCTATTGTTTTAGGACAAGCGTCCGCTTTTTTCTCTAATTATGCTTTGCAAAATGTAGGAGGCGAAAATAATTGGCGCTGGATGATTGGCGTAATGGCAATTCCATCGTGTATATTCCTCCTGTTTTTATTCTTTGTTCCCGAGAGCCCGCGGTGGTTAGTTGAGAAGAACAAGGATGATGAAGCATTGAAAGTCTTAGGTAAATTGAACTCAGAATCAATAGTGCAATCTGTCTTTTCAGAAATAAAAGATTCGGTGAAACAGTCAAGCGCTCAATTGAAAGAATTATTTAAAGGTCCTATTTTTAAAATACTTGTTATTGGCTGCCTTTTATCTGTATTTCAGCAAGTAACAGGTATTAATTTAATCATGTACTACGCTCCGTCCATTTTTAAAGCGGCAAATTTTGCTCAAAGTTCGGCATTATTTCAATCGGCATTAATCAGTCTTGTGTATTTATTTGCCTCCTTAATGGCATTTTTATTTATTGACCGGTTTGGTAGAAAGCCGTTAATGATAATTGGTTCAATTGGTATGGGTATTTCATTGACTTTATTAGCGTTAGCATTTATATTTCAACAAACGGAAGGCTATCTGGTTTTGTTTTGCATTATGGGATTCATTGCATCCTTTGGATTTTCTTTAGGGCCTGTTGTTTGGACGCTTATTCCTGAAATATTTCCCAATCGTTATAGAAGTGAAGGAGTAGCCTTTTCCGTATTTGCACAATGGGCAGCTAATTTTTTAGTTACAGTTACATTTCCGATCTTATTAAAAAATTTACAGGGAAAAGCATTTTTTATTTATGCCACAATGTGCGCTTTATGCGTAATATTTTCTATTGTAATGCTTAAAGAAACCAAAGGCAAAACATTGGAAGAAATTGAAAAAGAGTTTTTAAAGTAAGAAATTCATTTGGTTAAAAATAAATTTTATTCATATATATTAATAATAAAAAAATAAATGTATGGAAATTAGAGAAACATTTGAAAAAGGTAGAGGTATTTTTCAATTAATACCGGTTTTTGTTCCACGCCGTTTTGGTAAAGCTGGACGTCGTTTACGGTTACATCCCGACGATTATTATGCCTTGGGAACAGTTCGAGGTTCAATTAAAGAGCGGTGGTTTTCATCGGTTATCGCTGCAATGAATGGACCGTTAGCGCCTGAAGATGAAGGAATGAGTTATGTAATGCCGTTTAACAAACATACGGCTGAAAAATTCACATTAAAAGAAGCTATTGATCTGCTTGGAAAAGATATTGTTGGAGATGAATTAATGAAAAAATACGGAGGGTGGCCTATGTATTCTAAATTTTATGACTATGTAGATCCTCTTTTTCATCATCTGCATTTGGATTTTGATACGGCTGCAGCGGTTGGTAGATTAGGTAAACCTGAAGGGTATTACTATTCACCTGAAATGAATAATTATCCAGGTTCATTTCCTGCAACTTACTTTGGCTTTGCTCCGGATGTTACAAAAGAGATGGTTCGTGAACGGCTCTTAAAGTATGAAACTGCGGACGATCGCATCACGGAATTATCCCGGGCGTATCGGATTGAATTGGGAACAGGATGGTACACCCCTCCTGGTGTACTTCATGCACCAGGTTCGTATCTTACATACGAACCTCAGTGGAATAGCGATGTTAATTCAGTATATGAAAATATCGCATCTAACGAAATTTATCCTTATGAGTTTCTTTCTGAAAATTGCCCTCCTGATAAAGAAAGGGATATTGAATATATCCTTAAACTCATGGATTGGGAGAAGAATATTGATCCCTATTACAGAAAACACTATTTCCGTCCCCCTGTAATTTGTAAACATTCAGATGAAAAGCATTCTGAAAAATGGGTGATATATGCTAATGATTATATCGCTGCAAAAGAACTCAGAATCATGCCTGAACAAACGGTTACCGTAAAAGATAGTGCCGCTTATGGATGTATTATTCTTCAAGGTCATGGTAAATTTGGTGTACATGAGGCAGAAGCCAGTGTGATTCTTCGTTTTGGGCAAGCAAGCAATGATGAATTTTTCATAAGCGAATCAGCTGCAAAAGACGGAGTTGTAATTAAAAATGAGAGTAAATATCAGCCAATGGTTATTTTAAAGCATTTCGGACCGAACCATCCGGATATGCCTAAAACAGTTTGATGATGATATGGGAACTTATGGTTATGATATCGATTTTTTGAAGAAGCATCACGTTGAAATCTTGGAATTGACAAGCGTTGACGGACTGTCAAGAATTGCAGTTGCTCCAAATTTTCAAGGTCGCGTGATGACTTCCACGATCAACGGATATTCAGGTGATAGTTATGGATGGATCAATTATAAGCTAATAAGTTCTGAAATAATTGATCCAAAAGTAAATCACGTTGGAGGAGAAGACCGGTTTTGGTTAGGACCGGAAGGCGGTGTATTTTCTTTCTATTTTAAAAAGAATGCTGAACAGAATTTTGAAAATTGGTTTGTGCCAAAAGAAATTGATTCAGAACGATTCGAAATTTTTAAAAGTTCATCTTCAAGTATTGTTTTTACAAAAAATGTCGTTTTGTTCAATGCCAGTATGTATTCTTTTAATATTGGAATTAAACGTACGATTTCGATTTTATCAAAGAATGATGTTGAAAAAATGCTTGCAGTAAAATTATCTCCTGATTTGAAATTTATCGCTTTTCAATCTGAAAATTTGATCACAAACAATGGTTCAGACGCGTGGACACGAGAAACAGGTCTTCCCTCAATCTGGATATTAGGTATGTTTAATCCATCCCCGACAACTACGGTTTTTATACCCTATAACGAAAATGGGAAAGGGGTAATTGTGAATACGGACTATTTTGAGGACGTGACATCCAAACGAATGAAAATGCAAAACGGGATCATTTTCTTTAAAATAGATGGTAATTATCGTACCAAAATAGGAATTCCTGCTCCACGTGCCATGACATTATGTGGAAGTTATGATACAGAGAAGAATGTATTGACCTTAGTATGGTATAACTTACCGGATAATCCTGAAGGATATGTCAATAGCCGGTGGGGAAATCAAGAAGATCCTTTTGACGGAGATGTGGTTAATTCTTATAATGATGGACCCGTTGCTGATGGATCTGTGATGGGCCCATTTTATGAAATAGAAACATCATCGCCTGGTGCAGCCCTATTACCAAGACAATCATTAAAACATATCATGATGGTAGCTCATGTTCATGGCGATAAAAAACAATTGGATGAACTCGTACAAAAACTTTTTTCTACAAACTTGAATCAAATTGCAGAAATGTTCGCCTAAAATTAGAATATAGATCACAATGTTAAATAGTCAAAAATATTTTGAATATAAAATAATCCTTTTTATCTTTGCGATATGCAAAATCGGTTTTGCTGTTAATAAAATATATGAAAGATAAACAAAATAGAAAGCTATCAATGCAAAGCATAGCGGATGCCGCTGGAGTAGCGCGTTCGACTGTATCTTTTGTTCTTAATAACAGAGCAAAAGAAAGGCGCATTAGTGAAAAAGTGGAGAAAAAAGTAAGAGAAGTGGCAAAAAACATGAATTATCAATTCAATGAAGTGGCTCGAACCCTTCGTACAGGAAGTTCACATATAATCGCTTTAGTAGTTGCAGATATTTCAGATGCATTTTTTGCAACGTTAGCATATCATTTTCAGGAATATGCAGAAGAAAAAGGATATATGATTATTATTGTAAGTACGGATGAAAAAGAGGAGCGGTTATATACGATTTTTGAAATGCTGTCAAAAAGACAGGTTGATGGTATTATCATGGTGCCGGTCGCAAATATTGAAGATGGCATAATAGAGCAATTAAATCCTAAAATTCCCATGGTATTTATTGACAGGTATTTTCAAAGTTTCAATACAAGCCGGATTATTATTGACAATTATGAAATATCAAAAATGGCAGTTCAATTACTAATAGGTAAAGGATGCAAAAGAATAGCATTCATTTCCTATAAAGATAATCTAATGCATATGCAAGAAAGAAAGAAAGGTTATATTGATGCGCTATCGGCTGCCGGATATAATGACGAAACTCTTGTGTGTGAAGTTGATTATTTTAATTTTAAGAATGATATTATTAATTTTCTAAATGAAAAATATAAAAGTTCAAATATAATCGACGGGATCTTTATTGCAACAGGTGGATTAGCGTCGGTAACTATTCGCTACCTTGTAAATATTGGTATAAAACTGCAATCGGACATACAATTGATTGGTTTTGACCGGATAGATATAGCTACAGGCATTTCAATTCCTTATGTTAAGCAACCGATGGCAGAAATATGTAAAAGTTCATTTGATATTTTATTAAATCAAATAAATTCAAAAGAAAGTAAACCGGTTGATTGCCGGCTGTCAGCTTCTATTGTTACAGATGTTTTTTAATAATGAAATCGTTTTATTATTCAGTTATGAAACAATTTATTTCTTTTATATCTTTCAAAAATTGGTTAATACCAATGTTGTTCTGCTTTTTACCATTTACGACTCATGCAGGACGAAATAATTTGGAATCGAATAGCCGCATAAAGAAAAACATTGATTTTGACTGGTATTTTCATTTAGGTGATATTTCTGATGGTCAATCCGACAATACCGACTATTCTTCTTGGCGTAAGTTAGATATTCCTCACGACTGGAGTATTGAAGGGCATTACGACGAAAAAGTCCCCGGTGGTGGCAGAGTGGGTTTCTTGCCTACCGGTATAGGCTGGTATAAAAAGGAAATCGAGTGGAATGACGCATGGAAAGACAAACTTGTTTTTATAGAATTTGAAGGAATCTTTATGAACAGCACCGTTTGGTTGAATGGAAAAGAAATCGGATTTCGCCCGAACGGTTATCTGAATTTAGGTTATGAATTGACTCCATATCTTAAGCAAGGGAAAAACATACTTACTGTAAAAGTGGACAATTCTCTTCAACCTGCAGCTCGCTGGTACACGGGATCTGGTATTTATAGACATGTAGATCTTATTATTACGGATAAAATTCACGTCGCACGTAATGGTACGTATGTAAGAACTCCCGAAGTTAACAGTCAAACATCTTTAGTGAATATTGATGTCGAAATTGAAAACAAAACAGGCAACGATGCCTCAATAAAAATGATTTCCTCTATCATAGATCCAAACGGAAAAGAAGTTGCAAGAAAATCTCAACAAGTGCAGCTTCAGGCAAACTCATGCTGTCCGGATGTTGTTAACGAAAAAATAATTGTTAACAATCCACAGTTGTGGAGTCCTGAAACTCCTGTCATTTACAGTTTGAATACAATTATTGAAAAGAATGGGAAAGAAATAGATTCATATACAACGCGATTTGGAATACGAAAACTTGAATATGATACTACTGCCGGTTTCAAATTAAACGGTGTAGTTCGAAAAATGAAAGGCGTATGCATTCATCAGGATGCAGCTCCAGCAGGTTCGGCTATCAATGAAGATATTTTATACCGAAGGTTGAAAATGCTGAAAGAAATGGGTTGTAATGCAATACGAACAACTCATCATCCGTTTGCCGATGAATTTTATGCAATGTGCGATACCATGGGTTTTATGGTTATGGATGAACCGTGGGACGGTTGGTATGACTGGGAAAATAACGGCAAAGCGACGTATGATTACGGGCATTATTTTTTGGACTGGTGGGAAAAGGATCTTCAGGATTTCATCCGCCGTGACCGGAATCATGCTTGTATCGTAATCTGGAGCGCCGGAAATGAAGTCTGGGGATGGGATAATCATCTTTATTTACAATGGAAGATCGTGGATACCTATCACAAAATGGATCCTACTCGCCCCGTTACTCAGGCATGGGCATTAGGTAAATATATCGATGTTGCCGGATTTAATGCAAATGGAGAAAATAGAGGAGACTTAGAAAGTTTTCACAAAGAGCAACCCGGAAAACTTGCGGTAGGCACGGAAATTCCACACACCCGCGCAACAAGAGGCATTTATTTTACTATTGGCGCTTATCGTGGCGGCGTCGATTTCGAAGATATTTCTGCCGAAGCAAAGAAGAAACTTTTCCCTTTGGATAGTTTGACTTCACAAGAAATTTTTACGGAATTTGATCGACACTATGCTTCGGGTTATGACAACCAATCCCGGCGAATCAGCATAAGAGACCAATGGAAACAGACTAGGGATAATAATTTCTTCATTGGAGAATTTCGCTGGTCGGGATTTGATTACCTCGGTGAATCGTGGGGATGGCCGGCGCGAACAAATAATTACGGAGTTATCGACCTCGCCGGATTTCCCAAAGACGCTTATTACCTTTACCAAAGCTTGTGGACAGACAAACCTATGGTACATTTGTTACCTCACTGGACTTGGCAAGGAAAAGAAGGCGTCGGAATTCCGGTTGTCGTTTATACGAATGGAGATGCCGCCGAATTGTTTCTTGACGGCAAATCGCTTGGTAAGAAAACGATGGATCCGAATGTGTTACAGATTGTCTGGATAGTGCCTTATAAACCCGGAACGCTTACCGTTGTCGCTTATAAAAACGAAAAGAAGATAGCGACTGAAAGCGTTTCGACAGCATCCGCGCCTGCCGGAATAAAATTGTCTGCCGACCGGACAACAATGAAAGCAAACAAGCGTGATGTTGTTTGTGTTGAAGCGGATATTATAGACTCCAAAGGCAGGTTCGTTCCCGTAGCAAACAATCAAATTGAATTTGAAGTAAAAGGACCTTATCGATTGATTGGCGCTGAAAATGGAGATATTTTAGACGTAACTCCCGCGAAAACGCTTTCCAAAAAAGTATTTATGGGAAAGGTT
>Ga0123354_10003375_pt1 | contig 22010 bp, 19 predicted proteins | sample TergutLab28metaG_2_FD_97872 | JGI IMG/M metagenome (GOLD analysis project Ga0123354, IMG submission 97872) | Labiotermes labralis P4 segment gut microbial communities from Petit-Saut dam, French Guiana - Lab288 P4 | ecosystem: Host-associated > Arthropoda: Insects > Digestive system > Gut ... | reverse complement strand
TATGATATGATATGATATGATATGATATATTTGTTAACTGCAATTGGGTAGCCACCCGGTGGCAGTAGTACTGTACACAAGGAATATTTTCGAACTAGGACACATATAATAACGCGATACTACCATGTAAAATTGAAAATGCCACCCCAGTAAAAACTAAAAAAACTAAGGCATGTAAATGTTTTCTAAAAGCAAAATAATTGAATGCTCCATTAGGTTAATTTTTGTACTGAGATCGTCAGACATTAGAGAAGGCCTTGCTTGAATTAAACAAGGCCGTTGAATTTACATGAATCATGTGCATCGTATCAATTATTTTAGTGGAACTATCTAGCGTTGAAGATGGCCATGTCTGCATTCAGTAAGGCTGTTGAATGTACATGACATCTGTGCATCAAAATTAGCACTGCATACAATGGAACAACATAAGACCATTCTTTCTTTAGATGTTAGGCACTATGCTGATTCATCTTTCCGCTCTTCAACTGTTACGACTTGACTCGGTTGCTCCAAAATGTCTTAGCTAATTCAATATTGGTTTTCAGAAGTAGTCAAGGCCTTCATAATTCGGCAGTCAGAACAAGATCCTCACGAAAATCTTTCTGGTAATTGCAAAGGGGATTTAGTCCCTTTTTTTGATAACATGTAAAATTTAGCCCTTTTGAAATATGTTTCAGTTTTCCTAACAAAGCATGCCTTTACATGAAAGAAGATACATATCCTGTGTAAATATAACATTTGCTTAAATTTATTGTGTTTGTTGAATCTGTTCTTAGAGTTCAAGTCTGTTCTACAAACAAAACGTTATTCAGTGTACATAGGCATGGTGAGGAAGAAGAATTATTTTTCTACTTATGTAAGCATCAAATAACAGTGTACACGTTGAATAAAGAATGGGTTTGAGGAAAAAGGATGTACAACATATTAGCAGTTTCCTAGGTCCCGTGCCAAGAATTAGTGCAATTTTCACACACACACACACACACACACATATATATATATATATATGAACGGTAAGAATTCTCATGTGGGACGTTACATAACAATATCTACTCCTACGTGGTTAGCAGCAGGTGATATCCTTTTATAAGTGACCTCTCTCGAACGTTATTTAACGGGTTGATTATATCACCGAATACTGGTTAGCAATTTCATAATTAATTGAAATATATCCACGAACTAAATTGGAAAAAATGTAATATATAATTTGAAACAGTGTAATATTGTAGCTACACTGTCTAAGGAGCGTACTTGAGCCGAGGGTTCGAATAACGCTTGAGGCGTGTATATGCTTGCATGCTGAAGCTTCTCATTGTTGTCTCCTACATACAGAGTTGTTTTGAAAGAGAATATGACACTTTATAATAGCTGAAGAAGAATCGATGAAGCTGGAATTTCGTTATAGCAGACATACAATTATTTTCTGTTGTTCCTAGTCCTGTGGGCAGTTGACACCATACGCTGCACCAAGGGGTGTATATCACATCTTATTCCGCAGTCCCTGAACAGTATATTTCATTTTACAAACATATGCACTTAGAATTGAAAATCTCTTCTGTATTAAAAGGAGAAAACGATGCTTTTTCATATTAATCTAAAATTGAATTTCCTAGCGTATTAGCTGAATAAAAGATCTTTTGAAGATTATCCCGTAGTAGCTTACTCTTCCTTGTGTTGAGAATCGACGTAACCGTACAAACAGATACGAAAACGAACACTTCGTTTACTGGGAAAGGAAACATGGCGCATGGATAAGTTCAGATATTCTCCATTAAAATAAGGTTGCTATTCTTTATATAGGCCTACCCCATTCGTGTTTTATCCTTATCAATTGCCGTCGCAAGTCAGAACGGTTGTGAATTGTCTCAGTGCTACCAAGTAAGTTCCGTAGTAGAAGTATGGACTGGGCCATGGCTGTTTCCTGTTCCATTCTCGCACACTTTGATTTCTGTTAGTCTACTTCGCTTGGAACCAAAACTGGAATATACCACATTACTTAAAAACAAATACTCATGCAGAGTATTTGTCTTGAGTACAGTACGGAGTTTGTTCAAGCCTATGACATCTAGACTAAGCATAAGGGCACTATGTTTTTTGTATAGTGTTTGTTCTGATCTAATGATTAACTCCTACGAAAGTACGTGTATGACTGTTATAAATGCTCTTCATAGTGGTTCTTAATTTAAATTCTCCATATGGATATTCCGAATGCATTTACATTAACGCATGATTTCCCACACTTACTGTTATTTGCGAAGTGTTATAGCTAAGCGGTGGGTACAAATTATGTATTTTACTATAAAGGCACAGTCTGTACAAGACCGAACTATCATCAGGCTGCATATATCTTCAGGAATTACAGCCTCGATTGTGATGTTCGGGGAATTTTTGTTACAAGAAATATGGTGAGAGGGAACAATCTCCTTTACCACCATTGCGTAATACCTTACTGCCGACGTAGCACGGGACTTGGGATTTCCCTTAATGGGCAATTGCATATTCTGCGAGTGATAAAAGTGCGCTCCAGTGAAGTACTTACAAATATTCTGTATTCCACCTTTACTAATTTAAATTTCTTTGTACACTTGGTATTTATTTAGTGGAGATGCAACTTAAATAGGTCTAGTTGAATAAAGATAGACCAACATTATGTCACTTGCTTTATTATTTCATTATTTAATGCTCAACATGTTTCTAATGTTAGTACACCCACCCTCAGGAGCTTGCGACTTATTTGTTGAGTTATTTCATGGGTTGTATTGCTCTGGTTCGATGTGTGTTGGTGTTACGGTAGGCTGGGGTGGTGTGGTATCTGTATGCAGGCTGAAGCTTTCATACGGATACCACACCACCCCAGCCGAACCACACCGTAACACCAACACACATCGAACCAGAGCAATACAACCCATGAAATAACTCAACAAATAAGTCGCAAGCTCCTGAGGATTGATGTACTAACATTCGAAACATGTTGAGCATTAAATAATGAAATAATAAAGCAAGTGACATCAAGTTGGTCTATCTTTATTCAACTATCAAGATGATGCACGGTCCAATAAACAAAAGATTCATTAAATAGGTCTACTTAGTCTCGTGTCCTTATGTTCGTATCCAGAACTACTGTTTTATAAAACAGCAGCAAAATTCTAAATGCTCAGCAAACTAAGGTTCGTTGTTTAATGAGCTAATTAAATTTATTTATTTATTTATTGTTTTCTTGTATTTTTTAAAACACGCACATCACATCCAACAGCTGAGGAAATGCTCGAATTATTTAAAAATTTGGACGCTTTTGCTTCATTGTTGTCTTTACTTTCAGGTACTGAATAATGCTGACTTTTTTACATTTCTCTATCAACAGCGTACAACAGTTCAGTCATACGAGCAACAATAGAATATGTAAAACTTTACCAAAATTATTCTAAAACTTCTCGAATTATGAGATGATACACCACAATATCCATCTAGTTTTCACTGTGTGTGAAATTTTCGGATTATTACATTCATGCACGTAAATAGGGTGGCAGGCAGGCAAGTAGGCAAAGATGGCTGAGCCATCCGGCGCATTCCTGCGACTTCCATGGTGAATATAACAACAGTGTTGCAACAAAATTTGCATGCCTATATAAAAATTACCTGTCCGCGAATATTTACTTTTAAGAAAACTGACAAAGTTTTATTTGTTTTTCAGGACTGTGTGTGTACGAAAGAGACTAAATTCGCCATCTTGTTTCGCTACAGATTCCCTATACAAATTGTATATAAATTCGCCACGCAATTTGGAAACTTGTAGTGTTTATGAGGGAGGTCAGTTACACTTCTTCCTCAATACGCATTTAGTTTATTATATATTTTATTCATACAGAATATACTAATTGTGTTTTAAAATCGAATTATTTTACTGCCGCATCATAAGCGGTTAACTGTCAATATGAAACTGATATGAAGGTAGGGGAGGGAGAGAATCACAATCGATACGTTACACTACTCTGTGTGTGTACTATACTGCATAGTACGCCAGATACTGTAGTACGGTACCGAGCGTAATGTGCTCAGCCCTGGAACTTCGTCACACGTTCGGATAGGCAGTCAAACCATTGTTTCTGAACGCTTTCACATTAAAATGAGATCAATGCTAGTAATAACGACATACGGACACCGAATTAAAATCCATTGGAAAGTATGTATCATGTATTAATTCCGCCTATGCGCTGTAACGTACGGTGCAGTACCGAAGCTTTTTAATATTTAATTTAGCTATATGCCTCTTTCCTACATGCTCATTCAGTTATTTTGCAAAACGAACAGCCGCACGTTCATGACTGCAAAAGGTATGGGTATCATTTTTTTTTCCATGGCATAGTAGCTCCTATTTGGCCAGGGCCTCCTCATTGTCAAGAATTGATTATCACATTCACACACACCACACTAGGTACGACTACTCTGGACGAGCGATCAGAACGCCGCAGCGACCTCTACCTGACAATACGTAACATTCAAAAAGACATCCATTACCTGGCGGGATTCGAACCCGCAATCCCGGCAAATGAGTGGCCCCATACCCACGCCATAGATTGCGTGGCCACCACAGGTATCATGCGACACTGAAGGTGGATAGGAAGATTTGCAAAGCCTTAAGCGTATTTGGTCAAGTAAGTTTGTATCTTTAGGTTTTGTCGTCTTGAGTAAATAATTATAAACTCTCGCGTCGTGGTCTTCTAGGTTATGACACCCTGCAGTCTTCTAAGCAGTTACACGGAAGATGTAGGCGGCATGTTCCTTAGATACGTATTTACTCATAACAAGAATAGGCTACGTGCTTTCAATAAATATTTTGCTTTCGGCAAGGTAAAGATTTTGTTTAGCTTACCAACCTCGAAGACTTTATTTATTTATGATTGATTTATTTATATGGCCGATACTTTCAGTTGTTAAGAGGTACAATGGAATGTAAAGGTTTCCTGATGAACCATTTTCTTCCGCTGTTCACATCTCCCTTTCTTGATTTTTTTTTTTATACAGAAGAACATTGGTAGCCAGAGCTGTGACTCTTTTGCTTTCCTATGACCCAGACATCCTCACACCAAAATTATAGTGTGCAATGTAATTGTTAAGCGTGTCGGAAGGGAAGGTTTATTTGACCGTCAATTATCAACAAAATACTTTTACCAAAACCGCCGATAAAAATAGTCACATGTGTGGTATAAAGATGGTATTTGGGGCGAACTGAATAGTTGGTGCTTGAAGAAAACTGTGTGGAATTTGGCAACTATGGAAGGGGGAGGGTTGGCAGTGGCGAACCCAGGAATTTTGTTCGGGGAGGGGGGGTTCAACAAATTCAGTTTAGGACAGAGGTCAGAGAGAACGGGGATCTGGGAGCGGTAGCCCCCTACTCAGGGATTCTGGAGGCAGCTGTAATTTGGTACAAGACATTTCATTTCAAAGTAAAATTTTCTTAATTTTTGGTACTTTACGACTATTTATGATGACAATCAATTTATTTGTCATTGCTAATGTAAAACAACTGCGAACCTAGGTACTCGTAGTTTTAGAATGTCACTGCCTTTTTTCCGAACATCTTGGTGTGTTGGCGTCCTAAATGCAGCAATTTTTAACAGTTTTCACAATCGGGTCGTGTTTGGCACGATTTTGGAGGGCCTTCGGAATTTCGGGGGGGAGAGTTTTGAACACCCCAACCCCCCCTCGGTACGCCACTGGGGGTGGCGAAAGGCAATGCCCATGTAATTGTTTTTGTGGAAAGTGTGGTTTGGAGATATGCGGCATTTTACCGTGGAGGGGGTTGAGAGCGCAATTGATTTGTTTTCATCCAATTTACTCGAAGCTTATTGCCTGATATAAACTCAAACGGAACGCGCTTGCAAGTGAATGATTATTAAACACATAGGGTCACATATTACAGTTTGCTGTTAATTGCGGGTTTAGCTTGCCCAGCCGTTTAATGTGAATGTTTCATTTGCTAAAGAAGTGAAGTGATAAATTGAATAATATCTTACATTTTTCTTTTTCACTTTATTCTTATTCACTTTATCCTTTTTCAGAAGTTTTAGTAGTCTCTAGTAAGAAGACTGATCGAGACGTAAATGCTGAGAAAACGAAGGACATGATGGGGTCTCGAGATCGGAATGCCGGACAAAATCACTACATTTAGGTAGATAATAAGACCTTTGAAATGGTGAAACAGTTCAGATATTTGGGAACAATTGTAACGAATCTTAATTCCATTCATGAAGGAATTAATAGCAGATTGAAGTCAGGGAATGCTTGCTACCATTTGGTGAAGAACCTTTTGTTTTCCAGTTTGCCGTACAAAAGTATAATGATTAAGACAGATAGAACTATAGCCTTGCCTGTTGTTTTGTATGGGTGTGAAACTTGGCCTCACACATTAAGCTTTCATTTTGTGTAAGCAGACTTCGCCTGGGAAGGTATTCACCTTCTCTCTCTGTTTGTTATGAATTCGACGCCGGCGTTATCGCTGGAGCAGTGTTAGTCATGAATGTAACAATAGTTGGGTTTTGGTAGCCGTGTGGTCTGGTTCGTCTACAGTGACGCGAGCAATGAGCAACATTTTAATGTAACTTGAAGTGAACGTTAGTAGTTTTCCGTGTACCCACAATCCAGTGACTGAATCAAATACAGTCTACTTTATCTAACTTTATACATGATCCTTACCGTGCCGGATTATGGGTTAGCATCGATTCTATTAAGAATCGCAAGTAAAATGACGCCAAGCGAGAAGATCGCAACTCAGCATAGCAACAAGCGACAGCGTAAGCAGATCGGTAGACGGCTTCCGAGCAGCTCAGTTGCCAGCGTACGTAGACCGAACCTTGTATCATAGCAGCACATCATCGGTAAGTTGGCCCTTTCCTTGGCAGTCCTTAGCACCATGGATTCCCAAACACGCAAAGCATTAGTCAGAAAAAGAGCTGCAGTCAAGTCAAGAATGACGCACATTAAGAAATACATAGACAGTTTGCTAGATACTGTAGACATGCATGATTTAAACGTTAGGCTACATTTGTTAGAAAGGCTGTGGGAAGAATACAGCGCTGTACAGGATCAGATGGAATATAATGATGATGGTGATGATGATGAAACGCAACATCATGGGCTATATAGGGAAGCAGTCACAGAAACATATTGTGAATTGAGAGCTAGGATTGATAGAATAATTTCAGAAGACAAGACGAGCAAGAGACGTTAGTTCAGCAGAATCACAGAAGCCTAGAGCAGCGCATGAAAATGGCAATTTTTTAGCGCCTAAGATTAAATTGCTCACTATTGAAATCCCAAAATTCGGAAGTCACACAACAGAGTTTAAAAAAGTTTATGACACTTTTAACAGTTTGATAATTAATAACCAAGCGCTGGACAATGTTCAAAACTTTCACTATTTGCTGTGCTCTGTAACTAATGAAGCGCATCAGCTAATACAGAAACCTCCAGTTACACAGCAGAACTTTCATATAGCCTGGAATTTGCTATGTGATAGGTATAACAATGGGTGTCTAATAGCCGCAGCTCATATGAAATCATTATTGTCACTGCCAGTGATCAACAAGGAATCAACCACCTACTTAAGAGCACTTGTAATTCAGTTTCAAAGCAATTTGAATGCTATTAAGGCATTAAGACTTGAGCATATCCTTGCATGAAGTGTCGTTGTCTCAGATATTGATAGAGCATGTGGATGAAGTAACCGGAAAACAATGGGAAATGAAGGCAGTTTCCCAAGGAATGACTGAGATTGAAGCAATAATTAAATTCCTAGAAGGCAAATGTCAGGCTTCTGAACTAATTAACCCAAGTCAGCACCCTAGGAATAATAACAGCAGTGGCGTTAGCAAGCCAACCAAGCATGCATATGTAGCCACACACAGCTCACGTGTTTTGTGCAGAGACAACTATCCCTTATATAAATGTAAGCAGTTCAGGGAAGCAAGCTCACAGCAGATGTTAAATTTAACTAAGCAGTATCAATTGTGTTTTAATTGCTTAGGTAACAGTCATAGGACATCACAATGTAAGGTAGAATGGAGGTGTAAATTTTGCAGTAGGAAGCATAATTCTTTGTTACCATGTGAGTCTGAGCCAACTCAGAAAAACAGTTGCAACGATTGCAATGCCACAGTTGACCAGAACTGAACAAAATAACAGCAGCCAATCAGGTGTAACAGTCTGTCATACATCTAAGGGAAGACCATCTTCACAGATACTGCTTGCTAGTTTATGTTAGGGATAAATGTGGACAATTAGTGAAATGCAGAGCATTGTTGAATTCAGCATGACAAGGTCATTTTGTAACAGAGAGTTAAATTCAGCAACTTCATTTGAGAAAATTTAAGGCACAAATACCTGTTCAAGGTATTAATGAGGTTGCAAAAACAGTTCATTATGTTGCTTCACTGGAGATAAAATCCAGATTTAGCAATTGGGAAACTAAAATAGATTTCGCCGTGCTTCCCAAAATAACAGGAATGATTCCAGCCACATTTGAGGATAGTAGTGACCGGGTAAATCCCGGAAGGATTGATGTTAGCAGATGATAATTTCAACAGGTCCAACTCCATTGACATCCTGTTAGGAGCTGATGTGTTCTTTGAAGTTCTTCGCCATGATAAGAAGACGCGACCAGGAAATTATCCATTTTTACAGGATACAGATCTAAGATGGATAGTTTCAGGCAAGACACCTTTAGTAGCGCCTGAAAAAGTTCCAAGGAAAAGTTTCTTCATCCGCAACAATTACAACTTAGATCAGCAACTGCAAAGATTTTGGGAAATTGAAGAATTCCCTAATAAGACATGGACAGCTGAAGAAATTTTGTGTGAAGAACACTTCAAGAAGCGCACCGCACGAGTTGATACAGGATGTTACATTGTGAGACTTCCTTAACGTGAATGTCAAGGTCGTCTAGGAGAGTCGTATGAACAAGTTCATCAGCTTGAGCGACGGTTCCAGGAACATCCAGATTTGCATCAAGCATGTTCTGAATTTTTGCAAGAATATGATGGGCTGGGTCATATGAACCAGACAAACGAAGACACAAGCAGTGCAGAGGAACGGTATTACCTTCCACATCACGCGGTTTTCAAGAGTTCCAGCAGTACAACACGCACTCGCGTTGTTTTTTATGGCTCATGTCGTTCGAGTAACGGACTCTCTTTGAATGATACACTTCTTTTAGGGTCTCCAGTACAACGAGATTTGTATTCCATCGTTTTACGATTTAGAACCTACCAAATTGCATCCACCCCAGATATAGCTAAGATGTACCCCCCAAGTCAAGATTCTTCAAGACGACAGAAGTTTGCAGCGAATTTTGTGCAGAAGATCCTCTGCGGAAACATTTCAGAACATATGAGCTGTCAACGGTGACGTATGGCATTTCATCAGCACCTTATCTAGCAACACGTTGTTTACAACAGCTTGCAGAAGATGAATCAAAGGACTTTTCACTAGCACCAGAAACATTAACAAACAATTTCTATATGGATGATGCTCTGTGTGGAGCCAACGCGATAGAATATGCACTAAGACTACGGCAAGAACTCATCGCACTTTTAGGACGAGGGAGATTTCACCTACGCAAGTTTTGTGCCAGTTACCCCAGCATTTTAGAAGTAGTCCCTCCTAGTAGTAGAGAAATTGAGGTACCCATTGGGCTGGACAGCAATGAAGGCATCAAAACACTAGGTTTGCTATGGCATCCATTATCAGAGCAGTTCCTGATTAGCAAGGCAAGATGTGTTCAAAAATTGCAAGAGCCTAAAAACTCTCCTGTCAGCAAATGTATTATTTCTTTTATTGTTACTGCCACATTTGATCCACTAGTTTTAATTATTCCAGTTGTTGTTGCATACAAAATTTTCCTGCAGCAGTTGTGGCTGCACAAGCGTGATTGGGGTGATCAACTACCATCAGAACTTTTGAATCAGTGGATGGACATGTATTTCCATCTGTCCCAGGTGAACGAGATAACTGTTGATAGATCAGTCTTAGCAAAGCCAACAGAAATTCAGTTGCATGGATTTTGTGACTCTAACGAGAAGGCTTATGGAGAAAGTTTGTATTTGCTATTTGTTAATCAGCAGGGGAAAGTAACAACTAAATTGCTTTGCTCAGAGTTGACAGTTGCCCCAGTTAAGAAAATCACACTCCCAAGATTAGAATTGTGTGGAGCCTTACTCCTAGCACAATTGATACAGAAAACAGTACCTGCAGTGAATTTGAAGATAGACAGAATTTTGTTATTGACAGATTCTACGAACGTGCTTTCATGGTTAGCAACGTCAGCTAGTAAGTGGAAAATATTTGTTGCCAACAGAGTTTCCCAGATTCAAGAACTGACTGCAGGATGTAAATGGAGACATGTTGGATCCGCAAACAATCCAGCAGATCTCGTATAACGAGGCACAAATCCGGAGACCCTGAAGAATTGCAGGTTATGGTGGGTAGGTCCTGAACGACTGAGTCAGCATCAAGAACAGTAGCTTAACATTCCATTATTAAGACATCCAGAAAAATGGGAGGTTACTACAGTTAAAGTTATGATTCAGTGCTCACCAGCAGAGTTTATCACTAGATTTTCAACGCTATCAAGACTGTAAAAAATAACAGCCTATTTTTTTAGATTTTCTCGCAATGCAAACAACCCGTCGTTAAGAAGGACAGGTTATCTTACCAGCACAGAATTAAGAGATGCACTGCACGCCTGCATTAAGGTAGCACAGCAGAAGATCTATGCTCAAGAAATCAGTGACCTCAGCAAGAAGGGTCAGGTTTTGTCGAAGAGCCAGTTTCAACCTCTGCATCCGTTCCTTGACAAGGAAGGTTATCTTCGAGTTGGTGGAAGATTACAGCAAACACATCTTCCATGCGACTCCAAACATCAACTAATATTGCCTCCTGCCATCATATTACAGAACTGATTATAATGAATGAACATTTGAGGCTTCCGCAAGCAGGTTCACAACTATTGAGTGCTTCTTTGATACAGCAGTATTGGATACCGAGAATGAAGCAAGTCATTCGTCCAGTGTTACATCGTTGTTTGCCATGGTTCAGGCTAAAAGCAGCAACATCACAACAGCTGATGGGTCAATTACCTTTGGCAAGAGTAAAAGTGGCATGCCCATTTTTAAATGTGGGAATAGATTATGTGGGTCCAATTTGAGATAAAAAGTGGCAATACTAGAAGCAAAAGTACAACTAAATGTTTTGTAGTATTGTTGATTTGCATGGCTACTAAGGCTATACACTTAGAACTGGTGTCTAATCTTGCATGTGAAGCATTCATTGCAGCACTGAAACGCTTTATAGCTAGAAGAGGGTTAATATATCACCTCTACAGCGATAATGGCAGTAAATTTGTAGTAGCCAATAGAGAAATGAAGGCGTTCTTTAAGTCTGAAGAGTTTTTAAGGCACGTGCATGACTATTCAGCAAAGACACAATTTCAGTGACATTTCATTCCTCCGAATTCACCACATTTTGGAGGACTGTGGGAAGCAGGTGTTATGTCTTTAAAGTATCACTGGAAGAGAACTGTTTGCAAGATATTATTGACTTTTGAGGAATTTAGTACTTTGATTATACAAGTAGAAGCGTGTTTGAATTCACTCTCCAGTGAACCTAATGATCCTAGTTATTTGAGTCCAGGTCCTTTTCTTATTGCTGCTTCGTTGACCTCCCCTTCCTGAGCCAGTCTTTACCAATACAACAATAAACAGCTTATCCAGATGGCAGCGAGTTCAACGCTTCAATCAGCAGTTGTGGAAAAGGTGGTCGTCCGACTATTTGAACAACTTGCAGCAAAGCAGCAAATGGCGCAGCCAGCAACCAGACCTCCATTGTCTTGGAGGCTAGCAACTATTAGTGAAACATTTCCAGGTTCAGGTGGACACACAAGAGTAGTAACAGTGAAAACCACTTCTGGACAATTTAAGTGACCGGTTCATAAATTAGTATTATTGCCTGTGAAATAATGCTGAAATCTTAAACTTTAGTGATATGATATATCACGGGGGGGGGGGAGAATGTTTAAGCTTTCATTTTGTATTAGCAGACTTCGCCTGGGAAGGTATTCACCTTCTGTCTCTTTGTTATGAATTCGACGCCGGCGTTATCGCTGGAGCAGTGTTAGTCATGAATGTAACAATAGTTGTGTTTTGGTAGCCGTGTGGTCTTGTTCCTCTGCAGTGACGCGAGCAATGAGCGACATTTTGGTGTAACTTGAAGTGAACGTTAGTAGTTTTCCGTGTACCCACAATCCAGTGACTGAATCAAATACAGTCTACTTTATCCAACTTTATACACACATTGAGGGAGAAAAGTAGGCTGAGGGCGTTCGAGAGTAGGGTGCTGAGGTGTATATTTGGGCCTAAGAGGGACGAGGTACAAGGGGAATGGAGAAGACTACAAAGAGGAGAAGCCGTATGATCTGTACTCCTCACCAAGTTATACGGGTGATCAAATCAAGAAGAATGAAATGGGCGGGGCATGTAGTAAGCATGAGGGACACGATAGGTGTATACAGAATTCTGGAGGGGAAACCACTCGGAAGACACAGGCTGTAGATGGGAGGATAATATTGAAATGGATCTTCAAGAAATGGGACATGGACTGGATTGATCTGGCTCAGAATAGGGACAGGTGGCGGACTGTTGAAAATGTGATAATGAACCTTCGGGTTCCATTAATTTATAGGGGGTTTCTTGACTAACGGAGGACCTGTTAGCTTCTGAAGAAGGACTCCGTTCCATGGAGTTAGTTAGTTAGTTTTAGTGGTTTTATACTCCAAGTTCTTACTGACACAAGTAGAATTTTGTCCACCTTGAGCTCTGAAGAGTGACAGAAATGAAACAGTTTGTCCACTCTTCAACTTACACGCCTCAATATCAGGTTACAGAATGTGATACTGATAAACAAACGGTGTACACAACAATCTAGGCGCTGCCAGAATTTTTTTCGGGGGGATGGGTAGGGGGGAGACACAATATTATTACACATTTGCGTGTAAACTGTGAAATTAATATTTTTACGTATATGAACACTTTCAAATTACTGCATCGTTCATGAAGCAACTTATGTCGTGGTAACGCACTAACCTTGTACTCATGAATTCGGGAAGTAGCCATTTCGAATCTCTGCTGGATTACTTGCTGACCTGATTGTGATCTCACTTCGTATTCCTCAGTGTTTCCAGGCAAATGACTTTTTTTAAACTGAAAATCGGGACACTTGGTAATATTTAAGTGGCGGGGGAGAAGAGGTAGTTTATGACAAAAATTTTAACCTGTCACACAAAAAAAATTAGAGTAATTTGTCAATATTGTCTCAAAGAGGTGGCTCGGAAAAGGAACTGTGACGTATAAATTTAAAAAAGGAAATAATAATGAAAAATATATAATAAAACCGGTCACTCAGTTCACTTACTGATATTTCTTTATATATCATTTTCTCGTTCTTCGCAGTCTTGGTCCAGACTCTGTAATCACTAATCTTCACATAGTCCTCATCTTCTCCAATTCCGTCCTGTTGGTGGCATGTTGATGGATGCCCTACTCCCAGAGACATTTCCCTCCTCTGAGTGAAAGTCATAATATTCGTACGCGTTATCAGAAATGTCACTTTTTAAGACTTGGAAAACCCCGGAATATTGGCAGACCCGAACCGAATTTTGCGGGACACATAATACCGGGAAAAATGTATGAACGCGACCCTTACTTTTGCTCCATTTATATTAACTTCTCATCTCTTTCCGCTCTATAGGCCTTGAACATCTATAGTTAGAAGACTGAATAAAAACAAGCAAAGTATCTTTGCATGATATATCCGATCTGTAATGACAGTGGAATGCATACCATTGCGCTGTTATGCTGTTACAAAGAGACTGACCACTAGCTTGCGCTAGAGAGAGGGGGAACTGGTACAAAGGAAGGCAGTCAGTCCCGCCATTAGTAATGGTATAACAGGAAGTGACGAAGTAGATGCTGAGGTGTCCGCGAAATTGAATGGCGATTATAACTTGGTTATTTTTAGTGAAAAACTTTATATCAACCCAACGGAGCTATTGTGGTGTGCAGTAGGAAAGTGTGCTGTATGCTATACAAGAGGAACTCTTTGTTCAAGTATGATATAATAGCGTTTTGTGATTGTCAGTAGTATGTATCTAGACAAAGCTTCTAAAAGCTTTTACTTTTGCTAAGTCTTCTTATATATATATATATATATAAATTTTTTTTGTCCCATGTTCATGTCACACTACCTTGTAATTCTGAGTTAATATGTAAAGTCAAGTTTACAAATAACAGTTCATGATTAAATGTTGTTACAGTTGACATAAATTGGTAGCATTTTGGTAATAGTACAGTTGCCAACTTCTTCATTGTCTTGCCTGTAGGAAGGTCGGGAGACAACGCCAGAGATGGCCACAAGCCCGCGGCGCCAAGTGTCACAGGTTCCAGGTTCAGGCACTTCAGGTGTGAGGCAAAAGGAACCACCACCAATGGTAGTGCAAGGAGACTTCCGGAAGGTATGTTCCTGCCGTTATCAAGCACATCAACTACCACTTCACATCATATCTCACATCTGCCACCTGGACTGATACCTTGCAGTTTACATCAGTCATACTTGTTGATAGTTTGTACATTATCTTGAAACTGACTAAAACACTTTTGTCTAAATTGTGCCTAAATTACAGTAAGCAGCCATCCTTCCATCACATTTCATGCTAAGTAATGTTCACAGTTTATCACTTCCATTAAGCAACATAACTGCCGTGCTACAAATGATGAGCTAATGAAACATGAAAGAAGACACAGTGGAGGTCACTCTAAGGTTGAAGAAATTTCTATCTAATTTCAGAAAAATAAGTCTTTGTGTTGAAACCATTCATTTATATCAGACATGAATATTTATTTTATGTTTCAGTTCAATTTTGAAGTTTTGATTTGGTTCCTTCATGTATTTACAATTAAAAATTTCAGTTGTTTTGACAGTCCATTCAAAAATGTCTGAGATATGGCTTCTCTACCTCCAGGTTGCATCCCACACACATGAGATATTTTTCAAACTTATTTTTATACATACTCATGAACCAGTGAGCCACGAGGGCCTAACAACATGTCCATTTCTCTTCTGTTACAGCTTCAATGGCCATATTCTTAATATGTAGTGTGCTGTAGTTTACCACTCTCATTGGTAATGTAATTCATGAGAAAAACACACATATTTCTGATCATGTGTCCCACCACTGCACAAGACTTAGATGTCACTGATTTATGCTGTACTACATACATATACACAAATTGTGTAGTTTTAGTCACATTTGAATTATAGCTATTCAGTTCTTTCACTTGATATTAGGTAATTCCAGTAATCAACATGCCACAGGAGATCTCACAGTGACGTGTTTAACTGTTTCATCTTGTTTGTACAGGTGAGCGGAATCTCAACAGAGATCTTCCGACAGATTGAGACAGTAGAGAATGATCATGATGCAACGACAGCTGCAGCGCTGGAAGCAGTGGAAAGGCGTGGGGAGATGGTGGTGCGACTGTTGGATCCCAGACACATGGGGCGTGCTGCATCCGAATCTGCAAAGCCATTTCTTGCACTACAGGTAAAGAGGTATCTCTTGTTCCATGATATTTATTGAAAACACAGAGCATGTGTCTGTAACCTATTATCATACACGTAACTTCGCTAATAACACTGGGCGGAGGGGGGACCGACCATGGTTATTAGGAACTTTAATTTATGAAAGAGTCAAGTTAGGAAGAGGGGGAAGATAGATTTGAACCATTTTGTAATATACATGAAACCTTTCCGTCATTGTGACCCATGTTTTTATTTGTCCCTCCACAATTCAGAAATAAAAATATATTCTTAAGTAAAAAAATAAGGGCATTTGCCCCCCTCCCTTCCTCCCCCCTTCAAGTTATGCCTACGCCTGTTAATAATAATAAAAGATAAACTTAAGGTAGTATCATTATATCAGTGTCTTTGACCTATCCCCTCATAATAAATTTTCAGCCAATTGATGGATTTTTATGATACTTGATGTGAACGTCATGCCTTTACAGGGCAATCCATGAAACAGTGGTGTACTCTTGTGTACAGCGTAATGAACCTTTGGGTTCCAAAAGAATAACACTACAAATCTGCACAAGAGGGGCACTTGGTGACAACAGCATTACCTAAAATATTTTCTTGTTTAACAGATCTTCAAGAAATGCACATTTTATTAGAATTTCCGTTATTTTGTACAATTAACATAACAACATGACAGCTGCATAAAGGTTTCAGCTTTTACAACGAAGAGGTTATTTTAAAGAAAAATAATTTTTTGTGTGCTTCTGTTATTTGATTGTTACATATATTTGTGATCTTACTTTCAGAGTGCATTTTACAAAGTCACTGGTCCTAAAAATTTTTTGATGTTGCACTGGCCTGCTTTGAATATCTGTTACAAGAAACTGAGAAGATATCATGCAAAAAATGTGTACTTTCCTCTGTCACAGTGAACCATATTTTGGTGTTTTGTGTTTGTTAAGGTACAAGATTTCCACAGCTGTGTTTACTTGTTTCTTGAACTCATGTGAGAAATGTTACAAATATATTTGTTATAAATATTTTTGGATTCGCATATCAGTACCCTGTTTAATGCGTGATACTTGGTCAAGTAATACTGTCATTTGTGAGGAAACATACATAACTGATATTATGTGGTCCCCTTGTTGGTAAATGTAATTTCTGTATTTTTGCTTGAACTAAACCATGTATAACTCACTGCCAGTACAATGATGGTTGGCTTTCTATGCTTATGAATTGTCTATTGCATTTAAATTACTCCATTCATAAGAATCACAACATTGTTATGAAATGTAAAATTAAACCTGATATTAACTGCTGTAGTTCATAAAGCATACATTTACTAAACTCACAGCATGATGTTTAATAATCACTATTCATATGTCAGATTACTGTGGACTGACTAGATTAATTTGATAACAGGATGCCAAGCACTTTGTGCACCTGGTGGAGATTGTGAAGAGGCCGGGTCAGACTCTTGGCCTGTACATCAGAGAAGGAAATGGACTTGACCGTTCAGATGGAGTTTTCATCTCTCGCATTGCTCTTGAGTCAGCTGTCTACAACAGCGGTTGTCTCAAGGTGGGCGATGAGATCCTGGCTGTCAACATGGTTGATGTGACAAGGATGAGCCTAGATGATGTGGTCATTATCATGTCCATTCCAAGGCGATTAGTGCTTGTCACCAGACAGAGGAAAGCTGGTAGAGTGTCTATTAAATGCATTTCTTATGAAGCAATTTGTTGTTTGTGTTGTGTTTCCTTATTCTCAGTATTAGATTGCAGAATTTATTGTCTGTAGTTTGGCATGCTTCATAAAAGGAGGAAGAGTGTTTCTTCAGCTTAGATTTACACATGTGTACATACAGAATGACTTTTGCTTTGTTTTTGGCCTTAGTACCACCTGTTAGTAAGTAGAGACACCTGTTGGCAGGTGGATTGTCTCACATAAATAATTTCATGCAATCATGTCACCTAAATGAAGGTTCCATCCATGTTCAAAAAATTTTTTCACTGAAACCACTACCTTAACCTGAAAGTAAGTGTTACAGCCCAGCATCCAAGTGCGTGTCACAGCAATGTAACAGAGTCCACTGCAGTGAGTATTACTAGAATGTTTATCTGGCTTCATCCTTTGAGTGTTTATAGTGCTCATTCGAATAATTCAGTCATTTGGATCACAGTTACTGGAACATTTTTCAGGTTCACATTCTTCACAGCCTTAAGAACTTGCTAATTTATCCAGAATCTGTTTTAACCTTTCACTTCTAATTTTGAACTTGTGTCTCCTTTTGAAAGTAAACGTGCAATTTCTGTAGTTCCATTTGGTACAATATGACTATGTTGTCAGAAGAAATGTACTTGGTTTCCTACTTTATTGTTACTGTAATATTTTTTAACAACACTTACATCTGCTGTCCTTTAAAAAAAAATTCAGAATATTGTTCACGTAAATCTTGTTTCTCTTCTCCAGTTAAACCATTTCTGTTCAATTAAATGCTTCTGATTGATAGGCTGTTTCTGAGACATTATCCCATTTAAAATCTGACATTGTACTTACTGGTATGCAACAATTACTCTTGACTTCTACAGAGAACAAAATTTAATACTTCAATATTTAAGAATGGCTGGAATTTAACTGACCATGTTTTACCAAATATTATGTGTGGCCAATGTATCAATCATCCATGTTTCCTCTTTCTTAATGTTATTGAAAGCAGCTAGACAGCAGTCACTAACCCCCAAATACTCCTTTGCTGTCAGTTGCAGTAAAAAAATGTATCCAACAAACTTGTCCTAAATGTTCTTTACAAAAAAAGTAATAAAGATGTAGAGTGTATACTAAAATAATTCCACGCATAAATTCATAAACAGTGTCAGCTGAATACAGACACAAATGAAGTTCCAAACACCCTGGAATTTTGGAAATTTACATATTTTGGGCTTGTAACAGTTTCTGTCTGCAAGATCCCTACATTTGTGGGTCCCTGTGCAGCTGACTTCCTCTGCCTCCTTTGCAGCCCCACTGGTCTGAGTTCAATGAATTTTTGTAACCTACAAATGAACAAAGTTTCATACATCATGCAATGATGCTGAATTGTCACTGTACTGCCATGAGTATTTATAAATAGTTATTCACAATATTTAGTTTGAAAGGTAATCCATAGGTCAAAGCTGTTATTCCAGTGATGTTCTATAAAGATTAAATTTTGGGATTTTCGTGGTCTTATGAATGAGCTCTTCATGGACATCAGTTTCATAGGATTATCAAATATGCAGTTTTCGCAGATTAAATTTTTATTCTTGTTTGAATTCTCACAGCAGCTTTGCTGAAAAACCATGCATTCTGGGCTGTTACACCATGTTGACTGGTAAATATTTAGCAATGTTTTGAAGGATCATAATCTAACTTCTTGACCCTAAAAGTAAGGGAAATAGCATCATCTGAAAGTTTGGTAAATATTGGCTGGTTAACACAACATAAAATTCCAGCAGGCTTAAGTTTTTGTGTGGATATCTTGAAGAGTTTCAGCACGTGGTGCTCAATGGACTCCACTCTATATCATTTTCTGAAATACATGATTTTGTTGGGTACATCCAAATTCAGATACTGTTCCTAAAAGAACTTATGAAAAATTTGTCATAAGATTTGTTTCATCTACTGTAATTCTCAAATATAAACATGTGTTTTTTAACACCATTTTCTACTGTGGCTTCAAACAACCACAAAAACGCTCACATCTGAGTAGTTAAAAGAAAAACCTGCATGGAAAACAGCTGCATGTGTTTTATTATGGAGACAGACTGGCAACAGAATATGTGTGCCTTCTGCATGATTTACTGCATGTTAATGATATGATTTCTAAGCAGCTAATTGAAGAAAATGGCATACTAACTGGACAGTGTGCTGTGCTCCCTGTGTTAGCTGCATGCCATTGTTAAACTGCTGAGAATGATCGTATATTTGGTGGTTTAAGAAGCCAAATACTCATGTGTAAAATATTGACTTTTTCCACATGTGATACTCAGCATATGAGTGTATGAGTTTTTATGGCATCTCAAAAACATAAGATTGGTATTGAGAAAAATAAAGATTTTGCAGTAGATTTTCAGTGCGAGCAGATCTACACGTAATGCATGGATTTCATGTTTCACTGTTGACATTAGTTGTAAGATTTATTCTGCAATGTTTTGCACATATTTCTTCTTTCTTTGCTGGCTTTTGACACAAAGAAAAAAGAAGATTTAAACTGAAACAGAAATAATGTGCTGAGCAAAAGAATCATATATTAACAAACTTATTGCTCTTGTAACTGGGAACAGGAAAATGTTTTTAGAGTGTCTAGGTGTTATTTACAATAATATGTTAAGAGATAAAAAAAATATTGCAGTGTATCTTCTTTTTTGCATCTTTTGCATGCTTGTGATGTAAACTGACACTAAGAACATACAAAGAAACCTCATTTTGTCACCAGGATACTGTACACATTAGATACAATAAAACAAATTAATATCCTAATTTGTAAAATTGCTCATTTAATGCCTGCAAGTTTTATATATACAGTAGAGGTAAGGGAACACATTTCAGTAACTACTAGTGCTCAGTTGAGAGACATCATTCATAACATCAGAGGATGGCAGCTTTTATACCATTTTCATCTTGTGTCTATAGGAAAGGGTGGTATAGTGTCACCTCATCTGCAGCCACGCTCAGAACATAAACCCCCTCCAGTAGTGGTCATCAAAAAAGAGCTGAGAGAAGAGGATGAAATGGATGACATAGAAGAAACAGGGTCTCGTAGGCGAGGAGGGGATGGCAGGGAGATGGTATCTACTTCAAGGTAATCTGGTCAAATCTGATTACAAAATACACATGAAGTAAATAGTAGTTTGTGTATAAGTTGAGTGATAAGTTGTACTTTTGACATAAAAAGCTTAGTATAATATGCACAATACTTATTCTGTGTGAGAAGTATAACATTACAAATATATTCAGTTTAACATTTATAAGCTACATGCTCTTGTATTATCCATAACATGCATATTTATTGTTGTAAGAATGTAACATCTAAATGTTCATGTCACTTTATTACTTCAGACTGAGACTAGGGTTTAGCAGCAGGTTCTCTTACCTGCATGCTTTTCTATTTAATGTGCATTATCTTTCTCGCAGGTCACGTCTAGGTTTAGGCTTAACTGGTCTGGGATCAGAACAAGACATGGGCCTTGACAGCAATGGAGAGACCACAGCTAATGGGTTAGGACTGGCTGACTTGTACTACAACTCCCGACCAGAACATGCTAGTGATAGAAGTGCTGCAGCAACATGGTCATACCAACCACCACCACCTCCAGTCATTACAGAACAGCCAAAACCATCGTCTACCCCACAGCACTTCCAACCATATGAAAGAGGTTATCCCAAAACACTGGAGTCACTAGCAGAAAAGGTGAAATATATGTTCAAGGACACTAACATACCTGTTCTTTCAGAAAGAAGTTTGTGTTGCTGCTATTATCACCACCATCACCACCACGACCACCACCACCGACAACAACAACAACAATAATAATAAAATGCAGACTACCAATTCCACATTATAAATGTGTTCCACAGTCTATTTTAGAGAATACCAACCATAAACTATGACAGGTCCATAATGACTGATTGAACTCCCCATAACAATAGACCTGATATAATGGTTCTTGACAAAACTGTCAAAGAAGCATACATACAAGACCTAGCAATTCCTAACAGTCACAACCTTCACAGCACTATCACCAAGAAGCTCCAGAAGTATACAGACTTCAAGAAAGAGCTTATAAGAACATGGTAACTGAAAACGGTCTATATAATACCATTACTACTGCCCACAATGTGTATTATCCCATACAAATTACATGAAAGTTTAAAGCTGCTAAATCTTCACCTACATATTCTAATGCCAGAAGCAGTAATACTTAATCGATGCCATATAGTCAGAAAGCTTGGGGCAGAACAGTGAATATGAAGTGCTTGGACAGTGAGACCCATACTTTAATGAGAACCAGCTAAACTGCTGTGAATTAAGATGGGTAAAATAATAATAATAATAATAATGTCAACAACAACAACACAACACCGACTCAGCAGTGTTACAGGCAGCTAGATGCCTGAAGACAGAAGTACAGAAAGAAATGAGAAAAATAAAAGACAGTATATCAGAGAAAACAAAAGAAAGATGGCAAGGCAAGAGGATGCATGGACAATTGCCACGTAACTTAGATGAAAAGCTGGTGGACATTGAACAGTCACATCGCTGGCTAAAATCTGGTGACATCAAGGGAGAAACAGAAAGTACAATAGTGGCAGCTCAAGACCAAGCAATTAGTACAAACTATTTTAAGAAT
>Ga0123354_10003373_pt1 | contig 22022 bp, 5 predicted proteins | sample TergutLab28metaG_2_FD_97872 | JGI IMG/M metagenome (GOLD analysis project Ga0123354, IMG submission 97872) | Labiotermes labralis P4 segment gut microbial communities from Petit-Saut dam, French Guiana - Lab288 P4 | ecosystem: Host-associated > Arthropoda: Insects > Digestive system > Gut ... | reverse complement strand
TTGGCGCCGTCGAAGACGTTGAAGGTGGTGATGGGGGAGCCGCTGTTGGTGTAGTAGATGGAGGCGGGGGTGGCGTTGGCGGCGGCGCCGGAGGTGTTGCCGGCGAAGGTGGCGGAGGTGATGATGTTGAAGTCGAGTTCGGTGGAGCCGGCGATGAAGATGGCGCCGCCGCCGTTGGCGCCGGAGGTGTTGCCCAGGAAGTTGACGTCGGTGAGGGTGAGGACGGGGTTGGCGTTGGCGGTGATGGCGATGGCGCCGCCGTTGCCGGTGGCGACGTTGTTGAGGAAGGTGGTGTTGGCGATGGAGAGGGTGTTGCCGGTGCCGGTGTCCATGCGGATGGCGCCGCCGGCGGCGGCGGTGTTGGATTGGAAGAGGGTGTTGTTGATGGAGATGTCGGCGTTGAAGCCGGCGATGGCGATGGCGCCGCCGTTGGCGCCGCGGTTGGCGGTGAAGGTGGCGTTGTCGACGGCGAGGGTGGCGCGGGTGGGCAGGTCGAGGGTGGAGTCGCCTTGGAGGGCGATGGCGCCGCCGTTGCCGGTGGCGTTGTTGGCGGTGAAGGCGGTGTTTTGGAGGGTGATGGTGGATTGGGGGCTGGCGTAGAGGGCGCCGCCGAGGGCGGCGGAGCGGTTGGCGGTGAAGAGGGCGTGATCGATGGCGAGGGTGGCGTAGGAGCCGGCGGCGATGGCGCCGCCGTTGGAGGAGGGGCCGGCGGCGTTGGCGGCAAAGAGGTAGGCGGCAGTGTCGTCGGCGGTGGCGAGGGTGAGGGTGGAGGCGGCGCCGATGGCGATGGCGGCGCCGTCGGTGGCGGCGGGGGTGGTGTTGTGGGTGATGGCGAGGGTGGCGCCAGGTTCGAGGTAGATGGTTCCGGCGGTGGCGGGGGCGAGGGCGAGGCGGTCGGCGGCGGCTCCCGCCGGGGTGGCGGAGGCGTCGAAGAGCGCGGTGGAGTTGGCGGCGATGATGAGGGTGGCGGGGGAGCCTTCCGTCGCGGGGGTGGCGTCGGTGGAGGTGAAGAGGAGGTGGTCGAGGGTCGTGCCGAGTTGGGCGGGGGTGGAGATGCGCAGGGCGCCGGTGTCGATTTCGACGCCGGCGGTGAAGTTGTTGGCGGGGCCGGTCTGGCCGGTGAGGTCGAGGGTGCCGGTGAAGGCGGCGGTGGCGAGGGTGTCGGGGTTGGTGGCGGTTTTGCCGAGGATGAGTTTGCCGGTGTCGGGGGCGCGGTCGACGAGGACGCTGGAGTCGGTGGCGGTGGTGAGGAATCCGGATCCGGTGATGGCATAGGAGGTGTTGCCGCTGAGGTAGAGTGCGCCGAGGGTGGCGGGGGCGTCGAGGGTGATGGATTGTGGATTGCCAGGGGAGAGGGTGGAGAGGTTGGCGATGTCGCCGTCGGTGAAGGGGCGGGCGGCGGAGGGGGTTTCGGTGAGTTTCCAGTTGGGGGAGTCGGTCCAGAGGGTGTCGGCGGTGGAGTTGGTCCAGGTGATGACGTTGTTGGGGAGTTCGGGCATGGTGAGCCAGAGTTGGTTGGCGGTGGCAACGAGGGTGTAGTATTTGGGGTCAATTTCCTTGCCGCGGAAGGTGAGGTCGAGGAGGGCGGTGTCGAGGCCGGTGATGCCGGCGTTGGCGGTGAGGAGGTTGAAGGAGCCGGTGGCTATGGTGAAGATGTCGATGGTGGTGGCGCCGTCGGCGGCAGCGCCGCCGGTGACTTGGAGTTGGTTGGTGATGGCGGTGTAGAAGAGCGCCGCGCCGTCGGCGAGGGTGAGGTTGGAGGTCAGGGTCAGATTGCCGGGGATGGGGGTCGTGAGTCCGGAGTCTTGGGTCGTGAGTCCGATTTGGAGGGTGGCGGCGGGGGCGAGGGTGACGGAGCCGGCGGAGCCGATGCCGCCGAAGGTGGCGGCGGATGCCACGGAGGTCGTCCCTCCAAGGGCGGCATTGGCGAGGAGGAGTTTGCCGGAGGCGACGGTGGCATGGCCGGTGAAGGAGCTGCTGTCGGCGGCAAGGGTGAGGGTGGTGAGGGAGCTGGAGGCTCCCATTACCATGGCGCCGGCGCCGGTGAGGGGGATGGCGTAGGTGGCGTCGGCGGGTTGGTCGAAGATGAGGGTGGCCGCGGCGGCGATGGAGACGCCGGCGGTGGTGCCGGTGGCTAGATTCGCGGCGTTGCCGACTAGGGCGCCGGAGAGGATGTCGATGCCGTTGGTGAAGTTGTTGGAGAGGTTGGCGAGGGTGAGGGTGCCGGTGTAGTCGAGGGTGGTGATGGCGGTGGCGTCGGGGGTGGCGCAGGCGCCGAGGGTGAGTTTGCCGTTGGCGGCGGGTTTGCCGTCGAGGGTGCTGCCGGCGGGGTCGGTGGTGACGGGGTTGCCGGTGATGGTGTAGTTGTCGGCGCCGGCGACATACATGGCGGCGATGATGATGGGGTTCGTGCCGGTGCTTTTGACGGTGATGTCGGTGGTGGCGGGGGCGCCGGCCAGGCCGGTGAGGTTGTAGATGTCGCCGCGGGTGTAGGTGGCGGCGGAGCCGGTGAGGCTGGATTGCCAGTTGAAGTCGCGCCAGTAGTTGTTGGTGGCGCCGGTCCAGGTGAGGACGGAGTTGACGATGCCGGCGGTGGAATAGGCGAGTTGGAGGGTCAGGCCGTTGTTGATGACGTTGATGGTGTAGCCGTCGAGGAGGGTGAAGATGTTGGCGCCGGAGGCGAAGGAGGCGGTGGTGAAGCGGCTGCTGGCTCCGCCGCCGTTGATGGTGATGAGGTTGATGGTGTCGCCGTTGGCGAGGTCGATGTCGCCGAGGTTGAGGAGGTTGAGGGTCTGGCTCCATGCGTTGACGTTGAGGACGGGGGCGGCGAGGGTGAGGATGGGTGTGGTGGAGTTGGGGATGCCGCCGATGAGGTCGAGGGCGAGGGTGGAGTTGGCGGCGAGGGTGATGGCGGGGGCGGTGATGGTGTTGGCTCCGCCGGCGGAGAGGGTGGCGCCGTTGGCGAGGGTAAAGATGCCGCCGGTGATGGTGATGTTGCCTGTGGGGGCGGCGTAGGCGCCGGAGGTTTCGCCGGCGCGGTAGAGGTGGAGGGCGCCTTGGTTGACGGCGAAGGTGATGCTGGCGGTGTCGAGGGCGCCGAGGGTGTTGTCGCCGCCGAGGTTCCATGTGCCGGCGCCGGTCTTGGTGATGGCGAGGGTGACGTTGGAGCCGGTGGCGATGGGGTCGAGCATGTCAAGGTTGGCGCCGGTGGCGATGTCGACGGTGAGAGTTTTGAGGGCGGCGGGGGCGGTGCTGTCGAAGTAGATGGCGTTGGGGGTGGTGGAGGATGGGGTGATGATGGCGTTGCCGGCGATGGTGGCGGAGGTGGTGGCGGTGAGGGTGAGGTTGCCGCCGGTCATGTAGATGGCGCCGCCGCTGGTGGCGGCGGTGTTGTCGAGCAGGGAGGTGTCGTTGAGGGTGATGTGGTAGTTGGCGGCGTTGGCGGCGTTGCCGGTGTTGATGTCGATGGCGAGGACGCCGCCGCTGGCGCCGGAGGTGTTGGCTTGGAAGAGGGTGTTGTTGGCGGTGATGGCGGCGGAGGGGACGTTGGTTTGGGTTTCGATGGCGCCGCCGTTGGCCCCGGCGGTGTTGGCGGTGAAGATGGAGTCGTTGAAGGTCCAGTTGATGCCGCCGGCGTTGGTGGCGGCGAGGGCGCCGCCGCGGGTGGAGGCGCTGTTGGCTTGGAAGGTGACGGAGTTGAAGGTGGCGGAGTTGACGCTGCCGACGTTGGAGACGTTGCTGAAGAAGACGCCGCCGGCGCCGCCGGTGGCGGCGTTGTTGAGGAAGGTGGAGGTGTTGAAGAGCAGGATGTAGCCGTTGCCGTTGTCGAAGAGGACGCCGCCTTGGTTGGCGGTGTTGGCGTCGAAGAGGGTGTTGGCGGCGTCGACGCGGGAGGCGGCGCCGGTGGCGGCGATGGCGCCGCCGTTGTTGGCGGGGTCGGTGTTGGCGCGCAGGGTGCTGTCGCGCAGGACGAGGGTGGCGGTGGCGATGACGATGGCGCCGCCGTTGGCGGAGGCGCCGGTGTTGTTTTCAATGAGGGCGCTGGCGACTTGGATGTAGGAGTTGCCGGTGCTGTAGATGGCGGCGCCTTGGTTGGCGGTGTTGCCGTTGATGTTGTAGAGCGAGGTGTCGTCGGCGGCGTCGAGGATGAGGCGCGCGGCGGCGAGGGTGAAGGCGCCGGCGGCGGTGGTGTAGGTGTTGTTGGAGAAGGTCATGGTGGCGCCGGTTTCGAGGTAGAAGTTGGCGGTCTGGCCGGAGGCGAGGTTGAGGTTGTTGGCGGCAAGCGCGCTGTCGAAGAGGAGGCTGGAGCCGGCGGCGGCAATGAGGGTGCCGCTGGCGGTGGCGTTGCCGGTGAAGGTGATTTTGGAGAGGGGGGCGCCGAGTTGGTCGTTGGTGGCGACGCGGAGGGCGCCGGTGTTGATTTCGATGCCGTTGGTGAAGTTGTTGGCGCCGGTGATGGCGGTGAGGTCGAGGATGCCGGTGAAGGGGGCGGTGGTGGTGGTGATGTTGCCGGTGCCGTCGTCCTTGGCGGTGGAGCCGAGGACGAGTTTGCCGGCGGTGGCGGCGGGGGGGGCGAGTTCGCCGGAGCCGGCGGCGGTGGTGAGGGCGGCGCCGCCCGTCTCGCCGGTGATGATGTAGGTGAGGGAGCCGCTGACATAGATGGCGGAGGTGGTGGCGGTGGCGGCAAGGGTGAGGGTGTTGGCGTCGGTGAGCGAGGTCGCGTCGGCGAGGTTCACGATGTCGCCTTGGGCGAAGGCGATGGTGGCGGAGAGGGTGGGGACGAGCCAGTTTGGCGTGCCGAGCCAGGAGGAGTCGGCGGTGGCGTTGGCCCAGGTGAGGACGTTGTTGCCGACGATGGGGAGGACGTCGAGGGTGGTCAGCCAGAGGGTGTTGGCGGCGTCGATGTTGAGGAGGTAGTTGGTGCCGGCGATGAGGTGGCCGTTGCGGTAGTTCACGTCGAAGAGGGCGGGGTCAAAGGCGGCGCCGGTCCAGCCGGCGGCGGTGTCGATGAGGGCGTAGGAGCTGGAGGTGGCGAGGTTTGTGCCGAGGAGGTTGATGGTGACGAGGCCGGTTTGGTTGATGCCGCCAGTGATGTTGAGGAGGTTGTCGTTGGTGGTGTAATTGAGGAGGGAGCCGGCGTTGAGGGTGAGGTCGCCAAGGAGGGTGAGGGTCGGGGTGGCGAGGCCGGTGTCCTGGTTTCTGCCGAGGCCGACTTGGAGGGCGGCGCCTTGGTCAAGGGTCACGCTGCCGGCGGCGCCGTAGCCGCCGAAGGTGGCGGCGGGGGCGACGTGGATGGAGCCGCCGAGGGCGGCGGCGCGGGGCGGAAGTCCCGCGTTCCCAGGGGCGCCGAGGAGGAGGGCGCCGGCGGCGACTTCGGTGGCGCCGGTGAAGGTGCTGTTGTCGGCGGCGAGGTTGAGGGTGGCGGTGTTTTGCTTGACGAGGGCGCCCTGGCCGGTGATGGGGGCGGCGTAGGTGGCGTTGGCGGCTTGGTCAAAGACGAGGGTGCCGGGGGCGGCGATGGCAATGCCGGCGGTCGTTCCTGTGCCGAGGGAGGCGGCGTTGCCGACGAGGGCGCCGGTGTTGATGTCGATGCCGGCGGCGAAGTTGTTGGTGCCGGTGGTGGCGAGGGTGAGGGTGCCGGTGTAGGTGGCGGCGGGGCTGGTGGTGTCGAGGGTGGTGTGGCCGGCGCCGTCGTCGGCTGCGAGGGCGCCGAGGGTGAGTTTGCCGTTGACGGCGGGGCCGTCGAGGTTGGCGGCGGTGGGGGTCGTGGTGAGGGGGTTGCCGGTGAGGGTGTAGTTGGTGGTGCCGCTGAGGTTCATGCCGGCGATGGTGGCACCGGGGGTGGTGATGTTGAGGGTGCCGGTGGCGGTGGCGGGGGCGCCTCCGGGGAGGGTGTCGGCGAGGTTGACGATGTCGCCGTTGTTGAGGGTGGCGCCGGTGGTGGCGGAGGGGAGGAGCCAGTTGGCGCCGTTCCAGGTGTTGCCGGCGGCGCCTTGCCAGTAGAGGACGCAGTTGTCGACGGGGATGGTGTAGGCGTAGAGGAGTTGGAGGGTGTTGCCGGAGATGTTGAGGGAGTAGCCGGTGAGGGGGGCGTCGCCGTAGAAATTGAGGAGGTTGCCGAAGGCGGCGGTGGTGAGGGGGTTGGTGGTGGCGGCGGCGCCGGCGATGGTGAGGAGGTTGTAGGTGGCATTGGGGGCGCCGGGGCCGGTGGCGAGGTCGGCGAGGTTGACGAGGCTGATGGCCTGGCTCCAGTTGGCGGTGAGGAAGGTGCCGGAGGCGGTGAGGGTGAGGAGGGAGGCGGCGGTGGGGCTGTTGATGGCGGAGGAGAGGTCGAAGGCGAGGATGGAGTTGGCGGCGAGGTTGATGATGGGGGCGGTGATGGAGTTGGCGCGGGAGGCTTCGAGGGTGGCGGCGGCGGAGAGGTTGAAGGAGGCGTTGGCGGTGGTGAGGTTGACGCTGCCGGCGGTGGCGTTGCTGTAGGCGCCGATGGTGGTGTTGGGGCGGTAGAGGTTGAGGGTGCCGGCTTTGACGTTGAAGGAGGCGGCGGCGAGGTTGTTGGCTCCGCCGAGGTTCCAGGTGCCGGGGCCGGTTTGGGTGACGACGAGGGCGGCGCCGGTGGAGGCGAATGGGTCGAGCATGTCGAGGTGGGCGGAGGGGGCGGTGATGTTGACGGTGAGGGCGGTGGCGGCGCTGAATTGGAAGGAGTTGGCGGTGCCGGAGGCCGTGTTGCCGGCGATGGTGGCGGAGGTGGTGACGGTGTAGTTGAGGGGGACGGCGCTGCCGAAGTAGAGGGCGCCGCCGAGGTTGGTGGCGGTGTTGCCGATGAAGGAGACGTTGTTGAGGTTGACGACGCTGGTGGCGATGCCGTTGTTGGCGCCGATGGCTCCGCCGGAGGCGGCGCGGTTGTTGGTGAAGGTGGCGTTGGTGAGGTTGAGTGTGAGGGGGTTGTTGGTGGCTTGCATGCTGAGGGCGCCGCCGTAGGCGCCGGAGGTGTTGCCGGTGAAGATGAGGTTGGTGCCGGAGATGGAGCTGGCTCCGTTGGCGGACATGCCCATGGCGCCGCCGTTGCCGGCGCCGGAGGTGTTGTTGAGGAAGGTGACGTTGTTGAGGGTGACGCTGGCGCCGTTGTAGAGGGTGATGGCGCCGCCGGCGGTGCTGCCGGTGGCGGTGTTGTCGCGGAAGGTGGAGGATTGGATGAGGGCGGCGGCGTTGGTGTTGAGCATGATGGCGCCGCCGATGGCGCCGGTGTTGGTGCCGAAGGTGACGTTGGCGAGGGTGAGGGTGCTGCCGGCGCCGGTGATGTTGATGGCGCCGCCGTTGCCGGTGGCGGTGTTGTTTTCGAGGGTGCCGCTGGAGAGGGTGATGGCGGCGCCGACGGTGGCGGCGCTGGGGGTGTTGACGCCGCCGCCGGTGCCGACGGCGGAGTTGCCGGAGATGAGGAAGTTGGCGAGGTCGAGGCGGGCGTTGGTGTTGACGTGTATCGCGCCGCCGTTGGTGGTGGATTGGTTGCCGGTGAAGATGTAGCGGGAGTTCGCGCCGGCGTTGAGGGTGAGCGAGGCGGCGTTGGCGAGGTTGATCGCGCCGCCGGTGGCGGCGGAGTTGTTGTTGCGGATGGTGAGGGTGACGTTGTCGTCGAGGACGAAGGTGGCGGTGTTGCTGGCGGCGAGGTTGAGGCGTTGGGTGGCGGCGGCGCCGTTGCCGTCGAGGGTCATGGTGGCGGCGATGGAGAGTGTGCCGGTGCCGGGGAAGGTGAGGGCGGAGAGGGGCGCGCCGAGTTGCGCGGCGGTGGCGACGCGGAGGGCGCCGGAGTTGAATTCGATGCCGGCGGCAAAGTTGTTCGTGCCGGTGATGCCGGTGAGGTCGAGCACGCCGGTGAAGGGCGCGTCGGTGACGGTGGTGGCGTCGGCGCCGGCGGTTTTGCCGAGGACGAGTTTGCCGGTGGCGGCGGCGCTGCCGGAGAGTTCGCCGATGGCGGTGGAGGTGACGAGGGCGGCTGCGGGGGACTGGCTGATAATGGCGTAACCGGTGGAGCCGCTGACGTAGATGGCGGCGGCGGTGGCGGAAGAGTTTAAGTTGAGAGTTGAAGTTGAAGTGATGTCGGAGAGGTTCACGATGTCACCTTGGGCGAAGGCTTTGGTGCCGCTTCCGTCGGCAATCATCCAGTTGGGGGAGGCGAGCCAGGCGTTGTCGCCGGTGGCGTTTGCCCAGGTGAGGACGTTGTTGAGGCGGGCGGCCATGCTGGTGATGTCAAGGAAGAGCGTGCCGGTGGAGAGGGCGGCGAGGTTCCAGTCGTAATAGGCTGCGTCGAGGAGCGTGCCGTTGTAATAGATGTCGAAGTGGCTGGGGTCGAAGCCGGCGGTGTAGCCGCCGGTCGCCCCGATGAGGGCGTAGGTGCCGAGGGCGTTCGTGGGGATGTTGATGATGCCCGTGCCGGTCAGGCTGACGGCGCCGCCGACTAACAGGGGGTTGGCAAGGTTGGTGTAGGTGAGGAGGGAGCCGTTGAGGAGGTTAAGGTTGGAGGTCAGGGTCAAGGCGCCGGAGGCCGGGGGCGTGAGTCCGACTTGGAGGGTGGCGCCGTTGTTGATGGTGACGCTGCCGGCGGTGCCGGAGCCGCCGAGCAGGGCGCTGTTGTTGATGGTGATGTTGCCGCCGAGGGCGGCGTTGGGGGCGAGGAGGAGTTTGCCGGATGCTACGGTGGTCGTGCCGGTGAAGGAGGCGTTGTTGGCGGTGAGGGTGAGGGTGATGAGGGAGCTGGAAGCTCCCATTACCATGGCGCCGGCGCCGGCGATGCGGCCGGCGTAGGTGGCGTCGGTGGACTGGTCGAAGGCGAGGGTGGCGCCGGCGTCGATGGCGATGGAGGAGCTGGCGCCGATGGCGAGGTTGGCGGCGTTGCCGACGAGCGCGCCGGAGTGGATGTCGATGCCGTTGGTGAAGTTGTTGGCGGTGTTGGCGAGGGTGAGGGTGCCGGTGTAGGTGGCGGCGGTGGTGGTGTCGAGGGTGGTGTTGCCCGCGCCGGCGTCGGCGGCAATGGCGCCGAGGGTGAGTTTGGCGTTGGCGGCGGGGCCGGTGAGGGTGGCGCCGGCGGTGGAGGTCGTTATGGGGTTGCCGGTGATGGTGTAGTTGGCGGCGCCGGCGATGTTCATGCCGGCGACGGTCGCGCCTGGGGCGTTGACGGCAAGGGTGCCGCTGGCGGGGGCGGGGACGCCGCCGGCCATGGAGTCGGAGAGGTTGATGATGTCGGCGTTGGCAATGGTGGTGCCGGTGACGGGGGAGGTGGCGAGGAGCCAGTTGTTGCCGGTCCAGGTGGAGCCGGCTGCGCCGTTCCAGAGGAGGACGCGGTTGTCGGCGGCGAGGGTGTAGTTGTAGAGGAGTTGGAGGGTGTTGCCGTCGTAGCCGAGGGTGTAGCCGGTGAGGGGGGCGTCGCCGATGAGGTTGGTGAGGTTGCCGAAGGAGGCGTCGGAGAAGAGGCTGGAGCCGGTCGCGCCGGCGCCGGTGATGGTGAGGAGGTTGTAAACGGAGCCGGTGGCGGTGGGGCCGGTGGCGAGGGTGGAGAGGTCGAGGAGGTTGATGTATTGGCTCCAGGTGGAGGTGGTGAAGGTGTTGGCGGAGAGGGTGAGGAGGGAGGTGGCGGCGGGGCCGGCGGTGGCGTTGGCCATGTCGAAGGCGAGGATGGAGTTGGGGGCGAGGTTGATGGTGCCGGAGGTGACGGTGATGGCGTTGGCGAGGCTGGCTTGGAGGGTGGCGCCGGTGGAGAGGTTGAAGGAGGCGTTGGCGGTGGTGAGGGTGATGCTGCCGGTGGCGGCGGTGTAGCCGGCGGAGGTGGGGCCGGATTTGTAGAGGTTGAGGGTGCCGGCCTTGACGTTGAAGGAGGCGGCGGCGAGGGTGTTGTTGCCGCCGAGGTTCCAGGTGCCGGGGCCGGTTTGGGTGATGACGAGGGCGGCGCCGGTGGAGGCGATGGGGTCGGGCATGTCGAGGTGCGCGGAGGCGGTGGTGAGGTTGACGTTGATGGCGCCGCCGTTGCCGGCCCAGTTGATGGAGTTGGCGCCGCCGTTGCCGGTGGCGGTGTTGCCGGCGATGGTGGCGGAGGTGGCGATGGTGAGGTTGAGGGTGATGGGGTTGCCGATGAAGATGGCGCCGCCGAGGGTGGTGGCGGTGTTGTCGAGGAAGGAGGCGTCGGTGAGGTTCCAGATGTTGGCGGCGTTGAGGTTGGTGCCGCCGATGGCGCCGCCGTTGAGGGCGCTGTTGCCGGTGAAGAGGACGTCGGTGAGGTTGAAGTTGATGGCGCCGGTGGTGGCTTGCGCGCTGATGGCGCCGCCGTAGCTGCCGGATTTGTTGTCCTTGAAGAGGGCGGTGGTGGCGGTGATGGTGACGGCGCCGTTGGCGTTGGCGGAGGCGCTCATGGCGCCGCCGTTGCCGGTGGCGGTGTTGCCGATGAAGGCGACGTTGTTGAGGGTGGCGGTGTTGGCGCCGTTGAGGAGGCTGATGGCGCCGCCTGGGCCGCTGGAGGTGTTGTTTTGGAAGGTGGTGCTTTGGATGAGGGCGGAGGCGCTGGTGTTGAGCATGATGGCGCCGGCGTAGGCGACGGCGCTGTTGGTGCCAAAATAAACGTCGGTGAGGGTGAGGCTGCTGCTGGCGAGGTTGATGGCGCCGCCGTTGCCGGCGGTGGCGGTGTTGTTTTCGAAGGTGCCGCTGGCGAGGATGAGGGTGGCGTTGACGCCGGTGGCGGTGGGGATGTTAATGGCGCCGCCGCTATTGCCGGAGGTGTTGCTGGAGATGAGGAAGTTGGTGAGGTTGAGGCGGGCGTTGGTGGAGACTTGGAGCGCGCCGCCGGCGGTGGTGGATTGGTTGCCGGTGAAGACGTAGCGGGCGTTCGTGCCGCCGTTGAGGGTGAGGGAGGCGCCGTTGCCGAGGGTGATGGCGGCGCCTGGGGTGGCGACGTTGGTGTTGTCTTGGATGGTGAGGGTGACGTTGTCGTCGAGGATGAAGGTGGCGGTGTTGCCGGCGGCGAGGGAGAGGCGTTGGGTGGCGGCGGCGCCGTTGCCGTCGAGGGTCATGGTGGCGGCGATGGAGAGTGTGCCGGTGCCGGGGAAGGTGATGGCGGAGAGGGGGGCGCCGAGTTGGGCGGCGGTGGCGACGCGCAGTTCGCCGGAGTTGAACTCGATGCCGCCGGTGAAGTTGTTCTGCCCGGTGATGCCGGTGAGGTCGAGGGTGCCGGTGAAGGTGGCCGCGGTGGCGGCCAGGGTGGAGTCGGTGGCGGTTTTGCCGAGGACGAGTTTGCCGTTGGCGGCGGCGGCGCTGCCGAGATCGCCCACGCCGGTGGCGGTGGTGAGCGCGGCGCCGGGCGTGCCAGGATCGCTCACGAGCGCGTAGCTTGTCGTGCCGCTCACGTAAATCGCCGACGCCGTCGCCGTGTCCGCGAGGGTGATAGAGTAAGGGGAGCTTCCAGCTCCCATCGCATCGGTGCCCGTGAGCAAAACGATGTCGCCTTTCTCAAACGCCTTGGTGGTCCCGTTGAAGGTGTCGGCGCTGGTGACGGCCCAGTTGGCGGAGGTGAGCCAGAGGTGGTCGCCGTTGGCGTTGGTCCAGGTGAGGAGGTTGTTGAGGGGAATGGAAACGTTGAGGATGTCGAGCCAGAGCGTGCCGGACTCGATGCTGAAAATGTAATCGTTGCCGTCGCCCTCGACGAGGAGTTTGTTGCCGTTGTAGACGGTGAACAAATCGGTGGTGAAGGCGAGCGGCGCGCCCGCGTCGATGAGCGCGAACGATCCGCTGCTGGTGAAGGAGGCAATATTGAATGTGCTCGCGCCGGAGCCGGGCAGGTTGACCGCGCCGCCGACGAAAAGGGTGTTGCCGATATTCGTGTAATTGAGAATGGAGCCGTCGGCGAACGCGAGGTCGCCGAGGATTGAGAGCGAGGCCGAGGGGCCGGCTGGCGCGGCTGGATCGCCGACGAGCAGCGTGGCGCCGGAGCCGATGGTAACCGTGCTGCCGGCCGTGCCCGCCGCGCCAGCGCCGCCGAGCGTGCCGGTGGTATTGACGCGAATGTTGCCGCCGAGCGCCGCGCTGGCGGCGATAAAAAGCGCGCCGGCGTTGATGTCGGTCGTGCCGGCGAAGGCGGAGTTGTCGGCGGCGAGGGTGAGGGCGCCGGTGTTTTGCTTGATGAGGGTGGCGCCGGCGACGCCGGTGATGAGGCCGGCGTAGGCGCCGCTTCCCGCTTGGTCAAAGGCGAGGGTGCCGGTGGCGGCAATGGCGATGCTGCCGGTGGCGCCGACGCCGAGGTTGGCGGCGTTGCCGATGAGTTCGCCGGTGTTGATGTCGATGCCGCCGGTGAAGTTGTTCGCCGCGTTGGCGAGGGTGAGGGTGCCGGTGTAGGTGGCGTCGCTGGTGGTGTCGATGGCCGAGCCGTCGTCGGAGGCTTGCGCGCCGAGGGTGAGTTTGCCGTTGGAGGCGGCGCCTGTGATGTCGCCGGCGGTGGCATCGGTGGTGATGCCGGTGCCGGTGAGGGTGTAGTTTTCGGTGCCGCTGACGTAGAGGGCGGAGAGGGTGGCGCCACCGGCGGTGTCGATGGCGATGGTGTTGGACACGGGCGTGGCAAGCGATGTGTTTGCGTTGGCGAGGTTCACGATGTCGCCGTAGGCGAAGGTGGTGGCGGGGTCGGCGGGCGCGGCGGCGGGGGCGAAGTTGGTTCCGCTCCAGAGGTTGTTGTCCGCCGCGCCGTTCCAGAGGAGGACGCGGTTGCCGCCGGCGGAGGTGAAGGTGTATAAAAGGAGAAGGGTGAGGCCGTCGCTCGTTGTGCCGAGGGAGTAGCCGGAGCCGGGGAGGAGGTTGGTGGCGAGGAGGTTGGTGGCGAGGTCGAAGATGCCGTCGCCCGAGCCGGTGGCGCCGGCGAGGTTGATGAGGCTGAAGGTCTGGCTGGTGGCAAAGGAGGCGGCGAGGTTGTTGAAGGTGAGGTTCTGCGCCCAGTTGGCGGTGGCGAAGGCGGTGGTGGCGTTGAGGTTGAGGAGGGAGGCGTTGTTGGCGGAGATGCCGGAGAGGTCGAAGATGAGGCCGGAGCCGGCGTCGAGGTTGATGGCGGGGGCGGCGATGGTGTTGCCGCCGCCGACGGAGAGGGTGGCGGTGGAGGCGAGGTGGAAGGCGCTGCCGGCGACGCCGTTGATGGTGATGTTGCCGGCGTTGGCGGTGTAGGCGCCGACGGTGGTGGCGGCGCGGTAGAGGTTGAGGGTGCCTTGGTCGACGTTGAACTGGATGTTGCCGGTGGCGGCGGTGGTGCCGATCGTGCTGCTGCCGCCGAGGTTCCACGTGCCGAGGCCGGTTTTGTCGATGGTGAGGGTGGTGTCGACGGCGATCATGGGGTCAAGCATGTCGATGTGGGAGTCGGCGTTGACTGTGTTGAAGGTGGCGGTGGTGGTGGGGGCGGCGCCGGCGAAGTAGATGCCGTTGTAATTGGTGGTGGTGCCGCCGAGACGGTTGCCGGCCATGGTGGCGCTGGTGGTGGCGGTGTAGGCGAGGGCGCCGCCGGCGAAGTAGATGGCGCCGCCGCGTCCGCTGGTGCTGGCGCCGAAGCTGGCGACGTTGTTGAGGAAGGTGGTGTCGTTGAGGTTGAGCAGGGTGGCGCCGTTGGTGCATTCGATGTCGATGGCGCCGCCGTAGGCGGTCTGGCCGTTGGCGTTGTTGGCCATTCCGGCGGTGTTGCTCTGGAAGATGACGCCGTTGAAGGACAGGGTGGCGGAGACGCCGGCGTTGACGTAGATGGCGCCGCCGGCGTTGTTGGCCGCGTTGCCGGCAAAGGTGCCGCCGGTGAACGACCAGTTGATGTTGCCGGAGCCGTTGATGGTAATCGCGCCGCCCTTGCCGGTGTTGTTGGCGGTGGCGGGCGACACGCGGTTGCCTTGGAAGACCACGTTGTTGAAGGTGGCGCTCGGGCTGTTGTTGGTGAAAAACGCGCCGCCGCCGGCGGCGGCGGTCGCGACGTTGTTGAGGAAGGTGGATGAGTAGAGGGTGATGATGCCCGGCGTAACGGCGGAAAGCGCCCCGCCTGAGCTGGCGGTGTTGGACTGAAAGAGAATATTCGAGCCGGTCAGGACGCCGCCCGCCGTGTTAATGTTCACCGCGCCGCCATCGTTGCTGGCGGACACGTTGTTTTGGAATACGCTGTTGTTGATGACGGCGGTGCCCGATGTTATGAAAACCGCCCCGCCGTGGCTGCTGGTGGCGGTGTTGTTCTGAAACAGGCCGTGGTTGACTTCCAGATAGCCGGTCAAGACCTCAATCGCGGCGCCGCGACCGGCGGTGTTGCCCGAGAACACAAACCAGGAGTTGGGGTCGCCGGTTGTGAAGACGAGGCGTGTGTTGGGGCCGCCGATGGCGAACGCGCCGCCGTTTGCGGTCGTGTTGTTGCCGGTGAAGGTCATGGTGGCGCTGCTTTCGAGGGCGAAGGTGGCGCTGACGCCGGTGCCAACCGTGAAGCGGTTGGTGGTGCCGCCGCCGCTGTTGTAAGTCGTGCTGGTGCCGAGCGTGCCGGTGATGATGGTATCGGTGGCGATGGTGGTTTGCGCGCGCGAGAGAGGCGCGTGCAGCAGGAGGACAGCGGCCAGCAGGCGGAGGGCGGAGGCCGGGCGAGGGCGGCGGGAGAACAGGGAGCGACAGGCGCGCATGGCGTTGGCGGTTTTGGACAAGGGCAGGTTTTTCATGGATAATTTAAAGTTGGAGGCGCGGGTTGACGGGTCGGGTTGATTCCACAAGGCCGGACGGGCGGGAATGGGAAAGAAACTGGAGTGTGAAGCGCAGGGAGTGGCGGGTGGCGGGTTTGCTTGTGCTTGGCGACGAGGCGGAGATTCTGCAAAAACTAAACTGGAGATGCTTTTATCCGTAATAACACTGACATGAAGGCAAGGCGTAACTTGCCTCGAAAACCGATTAAGCGCAATTTGGCCGGCTTGTTCGCAATTCGGCTTGTGGGCGTGTCGCGCGCGCAGGCCGCGCTCACTCTATCGCGACAGCCGGCGCGCGCAGGCGGTCGCGACGGTATTGCCTCGGCGTCGCGCCCATGTGCTTGTTGAACACCAGCCGGAAACGGCGCGAGTCGGTAAAGCCGCACTGCCTGGCGATGTCAGAGAGGCTCAGGCTGGCATCCCCAAGCAGGTCGCGCGCCCTGCCCACGCGCATCAGGTTGAGAACCTCCAGCGGCGTGCGCCCAAGCGTCGCGTGAAAACGCATCTCCAGCCAGCGGCGCGAACAGTTGCCGCGCGCCATGAGCCATTCCACGCCGAAGGGCTTGTCAAGGTTCGCGCGCGCCTCCGCCACCAGTCTGGCGAGAAACGGATCGGTCACCGGCAGGGTGCTTGTGGACTTGCGCGCTTCCACGCGCACTGGCTCGACGAACACGGGTTTGCGCGGCGGCTTCGCGCCGGCCATCAGGCCATCGAGCATGGCCGCGGCCTCCCAGCCCAGTTTCCACTCGTTGCGCACGATGCTGGTGAGCGGCACCAGCCCCTGCTCGCAAACGAACTGGTCGTTGTCCACGCCCATCACCGCCACCTCGTCGGGCACGCGCAGGCCGGTGCGCGCGCACGCGTCCACCACCATTGCCGCGCGCATGTCGATGCTCGCCATGATGCCCACGGGCGGGCGCAACTCGCGCAGCCAGTGCTCAAGCCGCCGCTGTTGTTCCGGCGAGGACGACGACACGGACTCGATCAACGATTTGCACTCGGCGCCCGCCTGCCGCGCGGCGTCGGCGAAACCGGCGCGGCGCTCGCGGCCATACCAGGTGTTGGCGCCGTAGAAACCGAGTTGCCTGAAGCCCAGGCCCAGGAAGTATTCGGCGGCCATCCGCCCGATGCGGCGGTTGTCGGTGAGCACGCTCGGTATCGTGCCCGGCGCGATATGCGCGCCCAGGTTGACCACGGGCATCGCGAGAGCGCGCGCGACCTGCCTGTCCTTGGGCGTGAGCATAAACACAAACGCCCCGTCGGCATGCGCGTGCTTGAGCCAGTCGATGGACGGGCCGATGATCTCCGGCTTGAACAAAAACGTCCACCCGCCGTGCTCCTTGGCGTAGTCGACGATGCCCTGTCGCATTTTTTCGAGGCGCGCGAGTCCTTGCGTGAACGCGATGCCGACGACGGGCCGGTGCGTGGAGTCAAAGGCTTTTTTAGGCGGGCGCGGCGGGAGTTTTTTCATGGGACGGTTTGGTAATCGCGTGGCGCGCGCGGCGCAAGGCTTCGATGCGGCCGCGCGCCTGCGTTTTGGCGCGGCTCATGGCTCGGCGTTTATCGCGGTGTCTTTTTCTCCGGGCTTGTCCGTGATCCTCGGCTTCGGCTGCGGGCGCGGCGGGGGATTTTCGGGGACGCGCAGTTCGGCGCGGAGGCGTTTCAATTCGTCCGCCAGCGTCGCGCGTTGCGCGGAGCAGGCGGGGTCGTCGTAGATGTTTTTGAGTTCGCGCGGGTCGGTTTGCAGGTCGAACATTTCCCAGTAATCATACCGGGCGTTGAGGATGTGCATGAGTTTGTAGCGGTCGGTGACAACGCCGTAGTGCGGGGGCACGCCATAGAGGTCTTCGTAGAATTGGTAGTAGAAGGATTTGCGCCAGTCGGGCGGGCGTTCGCCCTTGAGCAGCGGGAGCAGGCTGCGGCCTTGCATGCGGGCGGGCACGGGCACGCCGGCGGCTTCGAGCAGCGTGGGCGCGAAATCGATGTTGGAAACCATGTCCTTGTTCACGCTGCCGGGTTTGGTGACGCCGGGCCAGCTCACGAGGAAGGGCGTGCGCATCGATTCCTCGTAGAACCAGCGTTTGTCGAACCAGCCGTGCTCGCCGAGGAAAAATCCCTGGTCGGAGGAGTAGACGATGATGGTGTTTTCGAGCAGTCCCTCGCGTTCCAGATAGTCGAGGAGCCGGCCGACGCTTCTGTCGAGGCCGTGAACCGAGGCGAGATATTCGTGCATGAAGCGCTGATATTTCCAACTGGTCAGCTCGCGGCCTTGGAGCGTGCTGCCGTTGTTGACTTTGTTGAATGCGTTGTAATACGCCTCCCACCGCGGGCGCAGGCGTTGCGGGATGTCGCGCGGGGTGGTGAGTTTCATGTCGTTGGCGTCGATGTCGTTCGCGATGGTGATTTTGGTGGCGCGTTCGCCGGGGCCGCGGTTCGCGTAGTCGTCGAACAAGGTCGGCGGCTCCTTGTAGGCGGTGTCTTTGTCGAAACCGAGATCGCTGATGTTCGCCTCCCAGGGGCGGTGCGTGGCCTTGTGCTGCGACATCAGCAGGAAGGGGCGTGTCTTGTCGCGATGTTTCAGCCATTCAATCGAGGCATCGGTGATGATGTCCGAGACGTAGCCCTCGGTGGCGACGCGCTTGCCGTTGCGAATCATGGGCGGGTCGTAATACCGGCCCTGATCGATGAGGATTTGCCAGAAGTCGAAGCCCGTGGGGTCGCTCACGAGGTGCCATTTGCCGACGAGCGCCGTCTGGTAGCCGGCGGCTTGGAGGAGTTTAGGAAACGTGATCTGGCTGCCGTCGAAGCGGCTGGCGGCCGTGTTGTCGTAGAAATTATTGATGTGGTTGTAGACGCCGGTGATGACGCAGGCGCGGCTTGGGCCGCAAAGCGAGTTGGTCACGAGGCAGCGGTCGAAGCGCATGCCGGCGCGGGCGATGCGGTCGATGTTGGGCGTGCTGTTGAGATGGCGCTCGTCGCCGTAGCAACTCATGGCCTGCCACGCGTGGTCGTCGGAGAAAATGAACACGATGTTTGGCGGCTGGCGCGCGGGCGCGCTCGCGGGCGCTGCGGCGGAAGCGGTGGCAGATGTGGAGGCGGACGCGGCGGCGCATGACGAGAGGGCAAGCAACCGGCGCATGTTCTTTGAGGATGTTGTGTTCATTTGGTTTCCTTGGTTTCGCGTGTTTGGTGAGAGCGAGTGTTGAGCGTGTTGTTTTTCCCCCATTTTCAGCGTTTTCAGCTTTTCCCGATTTCCTCCAGCGGGCGACCCTTGGTTTCGCGCACCGTCGTCAGCACGAACACGCCGCACGCCAGGCTGAACGCGGCATACACGCCAAACGCGCCTTGCGGTCCGAGCGAGGCCAGCATTCGGGGAAATGTCTGCGCCACCACATAGCACGCCAGCCACAAAATCGTCGTGCATACCGCCATCGCGCGCCCGCGCAGGTGATTGGGGAAAATTTCCGAAATGATAATCCACACCACCGGCCCCGTTGACATCGAGAAGGCCGCGGCAAACCCAAGAACGCCCACGAGCAACAAAACCCCGCCCCCGCCGCTCCTGGACGCCACAATCACCACGCCCAGCATCAGCGCCTGCAAAAACGAGCCGGCCACAAGCAGCGGTTTGCGCCCCGCCTTGTCCACCAGCGCAATCGCCACAAACGTGAATACGAGATTGATGATTCCCACCGTCACCGTCTGCACAAACGCGGAATCGGTGCTTGAGCCGGTCGCCTTGAAAATCATCGGCCCATAATACATAATCGAATTGATGCCGCAGAATTGCTGGAAAATCGCCAGCATGGCTCCGATCACCAGCGGCTTCCTGCAAGCGCGCCCGAATAATTCACCCCAAGCGCCCTGCTTTGCCTGGAGGCTCGCCGAAATCGCCGCAAGCTCCGCGCGCGCCGCTTCCGCGCCGTTCATGCGGCCGAGAATTCCCAGCGCCGCGTCATCGCGCCCGCGCTTGACGAGCCACCTCGGACTTTCAGGGACAAATAACAACAGCAGCCCGAAAACAACCGCCGGCACGGCGAGCGACGCCAGCATCCAGCGCCAGCCGTGGCTCACGTTCCATTCATGATTGCCCGCGCGCTGGATGAGCAAGTTCACGATAAACACAATCAATATGCCCATCACGATTGCCAGTTGATACAACGCGACGAGCCGCCCGCGATACCGCGCGGGCGCGACCTCGGCAATATACAACGGCGACAAAATGGACGCCGCGCCAATGGCCAGCCCGCCAACGAACCGCGCCCAGGCAAAACCCGCGAGCGCCCCCGCCATCGCCGACGCGATGCCGGAAGCCGCGAACACAAACGCGCACGCCATGAGGCTCGCCCTGCGCCCGAACCGATCTCCCAGCGGTCCTCCTCCCGCCGCTCCGAATATACATCCCACCAGCAGACTCGACGCCGCCCATCCCGTGAGGTCGGCGCTTAATTGGAAGCGCTCTTGCAAGAATCCTATCGCCCCGGAAATGACGGCAGTGTCGTAGCCAAACAAAAACCCGCCGAGCGCGGCGACAAGGCTTGTGATTATCATGTAACGCATTTGCGAGCGCGGCGTGGATGCGGTGGTTGTTCTGGGTGTCATGGGTTTGCGGTTGGTGAATTTGCGGATTCGTGGATTCGTGGATTGTTCGTAATTAGTCATTCATCCCCGATGTCGTAATAGGCCACGATGACCGCCTTCGAGGGTTTCTGGCCGGGGAGCCACAGGCCGGACGGATGCTCAACGCGCCCGGCGGGGCGCACGCCGGGGCCGTTCGCGGTTTTGTTGCCCAAGTCATTGTCCATTTCGGACGCCAGCGCCTGGAGGCGCCTCACGATGTCGGGATGCGCGGCGGCCACGTCGCGGCTTTCGCCGATGTCGGTGTCCAGGTTGTAGAGCAGCGGGGCAAATTTTGAATCGGGCGCGGACTTGGCGCCGGCGCCGGCGTTCCTTGTGTTTTTCACGCTTTGCCTGGCGATGAATAATTTCCACGGGCCGCTGCGCACGGCTTCCAGGGCTTGGTTGTTTGTGCTGAAATAATAGTGCGCCGCGCGGGTGGTTTCCGTGGTTTTGCCGAGGAGGACGGGGGTGATGTCCACGCCGTCGATTTTGTTGTCCGCGGGGACGGCGCCGCCGGCGAGCGCGACGAAGGTGGGCAGCATGTCGATGCCGCCGGTCACTGTGTCGGTGCTCGCGCCGGCGGGGACTTTGCCGGGCCACCAAGCGATGGTCGGCTCGCGCATGCCGCCTTCGAGGGTGCTGCCTTTCATGCCGCGCAGGGGCGTGGCGACGCCGACGCGCGGGCCGTTGTCGCTGGTGAGGATGACGAGGGTGTTGCCCGCCAGGCCGAGTTCGCGCAGGGTGTCGAGCACGCGGCCGGTGCTCCAGTCGACTTCCTCGACCCAGTCGCCGTAGGGGCCGTTGGATGATTTGCCGCGGAAATTCGGGCCGGGGTGCAGCGGCAAATGCAAGGCGGTGTGCGCGAGATACAGGAAGAAGGGTTTGGAATTTTCGATTTTCGATTCTCGATTTGTCGAGCCTGTCGCTTCGCTCGAAACGATTGGCGCTGCCGCGCCGGCGTGCTCGCGGATGAATTTCACGGCGGCCTCGGTGTAGCGTTGCTCGAGGTAATCCTGCTTTTCGGGTGTGATGACTTCGATGGGTTTGTCGTCGCGCACCAGCGGCAGGGGCGGCTTGGGGCTGTTGGGGCCGGCGTTGGGCGGGCGGTCCATGTCGTTGGAATAGGGCAGGCCGAAATAGCTGTCGAAGCCGTGCGCGGTCGGCAAAAACGGGGGCTGGTCGCCGAGGTGCCATTTGCCGATGCAGGCGGTGGCGTAGCCTTGCGCCTTGAGAAGCGCGGCCACCGTGTGTTCCTTGGGATTGAGGCCGGTGGCCGACGCGGGGTAGAGCACGTCGTGGCCGAGCGACACGCGCTTGGCGTAACAGCCGGTCATGAATTGCGCGCGCGAGGGCGTGCAGACGGGCGCGGCGTAAAAGCTGGTGAGCTTCAGCCCCTCGGCGGCCATGCGGTCGAGATTGGGCGTGCGGTTTTTGACGGAGCCGAACGGGCCGATGTCGCCGTAGCCCATGTCGTCGACGAGGATGAGGATGATGTTCGGGCGCGGGGCGTCCGAACAAAGGGCTGAAGGGCTGAAAGGCTGAAGGGCTGAAATCGCGGCAGCGGCGGTGATGGTGATGGTGGCGGGTTTCATGGGAGAAATGGGAGATATGGGAGCGTTGGGCACGGAGCGGCAGCTCCCAATCCAAAATCGAGAATCCAAAGTTTCTTCAGCTGTTCGATTTTTTCCAGGCCACCGGCCTGACTTTCAAGCCGGGCAGCTCGACCGTCTTCACGGGGATGTCGCCGCGTTGCCACGGGGGGAATTTGGACAACTGCGCGGAGAGCGTTTCGCGGGCTTGCTCCGCCTCTTTCGTGTCGGCGCCGGGCGCGATGGGGGTTTTTTCGAGGATGTCCGCCTTCACGTCGTAAAACTCGCCCGTGGAGTAGAGTTTGTAGCGGTGGTCGCGGATGTAGCGCACGGCGTCGGGCATGGGTTTGCCGGCGCCGTGCAGGAAACTGTCGTAGTGGCAGAAAACCCACGCGCGCGGGGCGCCCGCCTCACCTTTGATCTGCGGCAGGAAGCTCGTGCCGTCGGTGTCCCATGCCGCGGGAATGGCGACGCCCATCGCCTCCGCGAGGGTGGGCATGACGTCGGTGAAGTCCAGCAAGTCGTCGCAGGTGCGCGCCGGTCCCTGGCGCTCGCCGTAGGTGGCAATCATCATGACGTGGGTGCCGGCATCGGTGGGGTGGCCCTTGCCGCCGCGGATGCGCGAGCCGTCTTGCATGCGCGAGGTGATTTGCGTGTTGGTGCCGTTGTCGCCGGTGAGGATGATGAGCGTGTTGTCGTAGAGGCCGTCTTTCTTGAGTTTGGCGACGAGGCGCCCGACCATGAGGTCGGAGTATTCCATCATGTCGGCGAAATACTTGGGGTTGCTGGTGTGCCGGCCTTGGGGGTTGGTGGCCCAGTCCTTGCTCAGGGGTGTCGAGACAAACGGATTGTGGACGAGCACCATCGGATAGTAGAGGAAGAAGGGTTTGTCCTTGTGCGCGTCGATGAATTGCTCGACGTAGTTCTCGAAATAATCGGGGCCGTAGAGGTCGGGGTCGCGCGGGGCGGGGACAACCTTGCCGTCCTGCTCGAGCAGCGGGTCGGCGTAGCGTTCGGCGTTCTGGGTGCGTTTGAAGTTGAGCTGCCAGAGGCAATAGGTGTCGAAGCCGAAGTGGGCGGGGAGTTTGGAGTTGGCGCCGAG
>Ga0123354_10003372_pt1 | contig 22024 bp, 19 predicted proteins | sample TergutLab28metaG_2_FD_97872 | JGI IMG/M metagenome (GOLD analysis project Ga0123354, IMG submission 97872) | Labiotermes labralis P4 segment gut microbial communities from Petit-Saut dam, French Guiana - Lab288 P4 | ecosystem: Host-associated > Arthropoda: Insects > Digestive system > Gut ... | reverse complement strand
TGTTCCGGGTTTCAATATCTTCGATGACGGCCGCTCCGTGGTTAGGATACACAACCGTTTCACCAATAGTGAATGACATAGCTCACTGACCCTTTCTGCCGGGTCAATTCTATCACGGGAGGAGGAGGGCATCGACCCTTCGTGATGTCACTTCTTGCCCTGGTTCTTCACCGCCTCGATCGATGCGGCGGCGGCTTCGGGATCCAGGTAACGCCCGCCAACGGTGAGCGGGGACAGATCGTCGTCCAGTTGGTAGAGCAGTGGAATGCCGGTTGGAATGTTCACTCCGGCAATTTCCTGGTCGGAAATCCCGTCCAGATGCTTCACCAGCGCGCGGATGCTGTTGCCATGTGCCGCCACCAATACGACCTTATGGTCGCGCAGATCGGGGATGAGGGCGTCATACCAGTACGGCAGGAAGCGCTCCAAGACGTCCTTCAGGCACTCTGTGCGAGGACGGGCGCTGAAGGGCAGTGAGGCATAGCGGGGATCATGGACCTGGGAGAACTCACTGTCGTCGGCCAACTCGGGTGGCGGGGTGTCGTACGAACGACGCCAGACCATGAACTGTTCTTCGCCGAACTCGTCGCGGATCTGTGTCTTGTTCTTGCCCTGGAGAGCACCGTAATGACGTTCGTTGAGCCTCCAGGAACGCCTGACCGGAATCCAGTGGCGGTCGCACCCGTCGAGGGCCAGGTACGCGGTGTGGATGGCCCGTCGCAACACAGATGTGTGCACCACATCCGGCAACAGTCCTTCCGCTGTGAGAAGCTCGGCCCCACGCTTGGCTTCGGCAACACCTTTGTCGTTGATATCCACGTCCACCCAACCGGTGAAGAGGTTTTTGGCATTCCATTCGGATTCGCCATGGCGCAAGAGAATCAGTGTGTACGTCATGTCTTCACTCTACCGCTTCAACCCGAATGCACCGATCGCTGAATCCGTGAATTGACCGTTTCGACGCGCTGGTTCTAGGACTTATGCCCGGTGACGGCGCTGCATTACTTCGAGACATTCCTGAGGCTGGTAGCACCGCAATAAACTAAGTGCATGACTCGTATTGCTGTTGTCACGGGGGCATCCTCCGGCATTGGGGCTGCCACGGCTCGGGCACTGTCCACCGACTACACGGTCTACTGTGCGGCCCGGCGTACTGACCGGATCGAAGCTGTGGCGCAACAGATCGGCGGGGTGGCGGTGTCCTGTGATGTGACCGACCCGGACCAGGTCGACCGGCTCGCTCAAATGGTTGGCGGACGCGTCGGCCTGCTGGTCAACAATGCCGGGGCAGCCTTGGGGCAAGATCCGCTGGCCGACGACGACCTGAGACGATGGTCGGCGATGTACGAGGTCAACGTGCTGGGCGCGGCTCGCGTCACCCAGGCGCTGCTGCCGGCGCTGCGGGCGGCGCAAGGCACTGTCGTGTTCATGAGTTCGACCGCCGCTGAGGCCGCCTACGAAGGCGGAGGCGGGTACTGCGGCGTGAAGTCGGCTGTCCGGTCGATGGCAGGCGCGCTCAGACTGGAATTGGCAGGCGAGCCTATCCGAGTTTGCGAAATTTCCCCGGGCATGGTCCGTACCGATGAATTCTCGCTGGTCCGGTTCTCCGGCGACGAGGCCCGGGCAGCCGCCGTCTACACCGGTGTCGCCGAGCCCTTGGTGGCGGAGGATGTCGCCGAGGCGATCGCCTGGATGGCCTCGCGCCCGCAGCACGTCAATATCGACCGCATGGTCATCCGGCCACGTGCGCAGGCAGCCAACCACAAGGTCTTCCGGGGCTGAGGGCTGTCGGCTGGGCGGACCCGGTCCGGACTAAGATGATGTCATGGACACTTTGATTGCTATCGTCACCGGGGCATCCTCGGGTATCGGGCATGAAGCAGCTCTGGCTCTGCGGGCAAGGGGGGTCACGGTGTACGCCGCAGCCCGTCGTCCCATGCAGGACCTCGAAGAGCGCGGGATCCGTACCCTCACCCTCGACGTCACCGACGAAGAATCCATGCGGGCTTGTGTGGCCGCCGTGGTACAACGCGAGGGACGCATCGACATCCTCGTCAACAACGCCGGGTACGGGTCGTACGGCGCGATCGAGGAAGTGCCGATCGCGGAAGCCCGGCGGCAATTCGAGGTCAATGTCTTCGGCGCGATGCGGATGACCCAACTCGTCATCGAGCACATGACCGGCCCGCACCGTGGCCGCATCGTCAACGTCTCATCGATGGGCGCCCACTTCGCCATGGCCTTGGGGGGCTGGTATCACGCGACCAAGTACGCACTGACTGCCTTGTCGGACGCGCTGCGCCAAGAGGTGTACCCCTTCGGCATCGACGTGGTCCTTGTCGAACCCGCCCTGATCCACACCGAGTGGCCGAAGGTCGCCGCCGAGCACCTGACCCGGGCAGCCGGATTGGGCAAGTACGCGGCCATCTCCCGCAGCTTCGCCGCCGGATTGGAGTTCGTCGGCCAGGGTTTCGGCGCCGACCCCGCGATTTTGGGCCGTGTGGTGGCCCTGGCTTCCACCACACCATATCCACGCACCAGATACCGCAAGGGCATGGGGGCCTGGAGTATGCCTCTGTTATTGTCGCTGACGCCAGACCGTGTCGTCGACGCCGGGATTCGCTTCTTCCTGGCCCATCTGGACACCATCCTCAACCTGGTGAGGACGACCACGCCTACTGACGACTGACGAGTCATTGCCGACTGACGAGTCATTGCCCCCACAGGGTCGCGGAGCAGCAATGGATCGGTGGATTCGGGTTCAGCCCGGATGCACCGATTGCTGGCGTAGCGAGCGACACTGTGGGGGTGCGATGGGTCGGCGGGTGGCGTGAGGGCAGACTGGACGTCTGTTGAGCGACACCCGACGAGCCAGCGTGCCGGCACAGGGTCGCGTAGTAGCCATGAATCGGTGCATCCGGGTTCAGGCTAATGGGGCTTGCGTCAGGGTCGCCGTCGCCGTGTGTGGTGCTCCCGAGCGGTCGGTCCAGGTGATCTGGACCTGATCGCCGGGCTTGTGAGTGGCCAGGATGGCTGTCAGACTGTCGGCATTTCCCACGGTTTTTCCATCGATTGCGGTGATCACCGAACCGGCGGTGATGCCGGCCTGCTCGGCGGGGCCGTCACCGATCAGGCCGACGACGTACACGTTGGATGCTCTGGAAGAGATTTGAACGCCGAGGGCTGCCGTACGCCCGAGAACAACGGTGTCTGTGGCCTCGCCGGCCAGCACCTTGTCTGCGACCTGGAGGACGGACGTGATCGGGATGGCGTACGACGTGGTGGAGCGGGTGTTGGTCGATCCGGCCACATTCATGCCGATGACCTCGTTGTCCGTGTCCAGCATCGCACCGCCGGAGTCACCCGGAACGAGCGCGGCGTTGACTTGGATGAGATTGGTCAAGGGCGACTGACTCCCGTCATCCTCGGTCACGGTGATGTTCTGGCCGACAGCGGTGATCTGGCCTGGCGCGGCTACCAGTTGACCACGGCCTTGCGCGTTTCCGACTGCTGTTATGTCGTCACCCACGCTGACCGGAGCACTGTCGGCGGTGATCGTCGTCAAGGCAGACGCGCCTTGAAGTTTCAGGACGGCCACATCAGTGGTGGCGTCGTACCCCAAAACATCGGCGGTGTACGTCTGACTTGTCGAAGGAACAGTCACCGTGACCGAGGTGGAGCCCGCGACGACGTGGTGGTTGGTCACAACGATGCCGTCAGAATCGATGACCATCCCTGTACCCGCCGCCGTCGCAGTGCCGAAATCAACTTCAGTATTGATCAGCACAAGGCCGGTCAACTGCTCTGAGGAAGCCAACGAAGTCGTCGAGGTGCCGGATGTACCTGTCGACGGTCCTTGGTTGACTCTGCCCCCTCCATAGGGTGAGCGGCCGCCAGGCCACCAACCGATGGGATTCGCTTGGGTGCCGGTGGACTGGGTGGGGGTTTGATGGGGCGCAGAGAAGGATAGACACGCCGCCAACACCACCGCACTGAGTGTGGCCAGAACCTTCGCAATCATGAGGACTCCTTGAAGTTGTCGTCTGCGCCTCAGTCTGGACAATTCCCTCTCAGAAATCACTCAGAGACTTGGGCGGTGACAAGGTGCTGTGTCGCCATTCCGATGTCACTCGCGCTGTACGTGACGCGGAGGTGAACCGTCACCATCGATATGACGAATATCAAGCTATCACTGCGCCAGGTGACTGCTGACGGTGCGACCAGGATCCGGATCGCAGTACGGAAGATCTCCGTCGCGTCAGGCGGTCACCGGGAGTGGCGGGACAACTGGTGGGCGCCGCTGTCGAGTATCTGATCGACGCGATCGCAGATCAGGCGGGTCACCTCGTCTTTGGGGGCGCGGCCGTTGACGACGAGGTAGCGGTCGGGGGCGGCGGCGGCCAGTGCGAGGAGGTGGCCGCGTACTCTTTCGTGGAAGTCGGCACCGCTGGCCTCGATACGGTCGTGGCCTCGTTTGGAGCCCACCCCCTCTTCGACCGAGACATCCATCAGGACCGTCAGGTCGGGAACCAGGTCTGCCACAGCCCACCAGGCGATCCTCGACACCTGGTCGATGCTGAGGACTCGTCCGGCTCCCTGATAGGCGATGGTGGAGTCGACATAGCGGTCGCAGATGACGACCATCTGAGCCTCAAGGGCGGGTTTGATGACATCCTCGACGTGTTGTGCCTTGTCAACGGCGTACAACAAGGTCTCTGCCCGAGGGGACACCGGTACGTCGGAATGCAGGACGATCTGGCGTACTGTCGCGCCCACCGAGGTGTCGCCCGGCTCGAAGGTGGTACGGACCGCGTACCCCTGGGATGTCAGGTACTGCGCCAACCGGGCGGACTGGGTGGACTTGCCCGCACCGTCGCCACCCTCGAAAACGATGAACAACCCGTCTGTTGTTGCGGTCATGTCCTGGTCCCTATCGAGCGGTCTTCTTCCGCACCGTCCGCTTCGGCGACGGCGGCTTGGCCCGTTTCTCGGCCAGCAGTTCGTAGGCCCGTTCGGCCGTCATGTCCTCCACCGATTCACCTCGGGGAATGGTCGCGTTGATGGTTCCGTCGGTGACGTAGGCCCCGAAGCGACCGTCCTTGATGGTCACCGGTCCGCCGCTGGCGGGGTCGGTGCCGAACTCGCGGACTGGCCCGGCGGCCTGACGCGAGCCTCGCACCGGAGCCGCGTCCAGCAGGGCCTTGGCCTCGTCGAGGGTGATCTCGAAGATGGCTTCCTCGCTGGGCAGGGGGCGGGTGACAGTGCCCTTCTTGATGTAGGGGCCGTAGCGGCCGTTCTGGGCGGTGACCGCGGTGCCGTCGAGTGTCCCCACCGTACGGGGCAGACTCAGCAACATTTCCGCCTGTTCGAGGTTGACGGCGTCGAGAGTCATGGACTTCAGCAGACTGCCCGTCCTCGGTTTGGCGGACTTCGGAGCATCTTCGGGGAGCACTTCGGTGACGTACGGGCCGTACCTGCCGTCCTTGGCAACCACGCGATAACCCGTGGCCGACGCGCATCCGAGCTCACGTTCCGTGGCGCTGGGGGCCTGGAGCAGGGCCAGAGCAGTCTCTTCAGTCAACTCGTCGGGGGGCATCTGATCCGAGATGGTCACCTTTTTGCCCAGCGCGTCCTCGACGTAGGGGCCGTACCGGCCGACGTGGACGACCAGACCCTGATCGCCTTCGATCTCGAAGGTCGACAGCTTGCGCGGATCGATTCCGCCCAGTTCGGTGGCGAGGGCCTGCAGTCCCCGGGCGGACGGCGTGCCGAAGTAGAAGCGGTTGAGGATGTCGAGCCGCTTGGCCCCGCCCTTGGCGATCTCGTCGAGGTCCTCTTCCATCGTGGCGGTGAACGCGTAGTCGACGAGTTGGGAGAATTGTTCCTCCAACAGCCGGGTCACGGCGAAGGCCAGCCAGGTCGGGACCAGAGCCGATCCCCTCTTGAACACGTAGTCGCGGGTGGTGATGGTACGGATGATGGAGGCGTACGTACTGGGACGGCCGATTTCCAGCTCTTCCAGCTTGGCGACCAGGCTCGGCTCGGTGTAGCGGGCCGGGGGCTTGGTCTCGTGGCCGGACGCGGTGACGTCCGTCACCGTCAGGCTGTGGCCCTTGCCCAGGTGAGGCAATCGAGCTTGTGCGTCGTCCTCGGATTCATCGGGGTCGTCGTGGGATTCGACATAGGCTTTCAGGAACCCGGGGAAGGTGACCGTACGACCGGATGCGACCAGGCGGGACCGGTCGCGTACCTGGCCGTCCACGTCCACCCCGGCGTGGGCGGCGTCGATGCGGATCGTCACAGACTCGCCTTCGGCGTCGGCCATCTGCGAGGCCAGGGTCCGCATCCAGATCAGTTGATACAGCTTGAGTTGGTCCCCTGCCAACCCCGATTCTTTGGGGGTACGAAACACCTCACCAGAAGGGCGGATGGCTTCGTGAGCCTCTTGGGCGTTCTTGACCTTGGAGGTGTAGACCCTCGGTTTGGCCGGAAGGTACTTGTCGCCGTACAGCTGTTTCACCTGGGTCCGGGCGGCTTGGACGGCCTGCTCGGACAGGATCACCGAATCTGTTCTCATATAGGTGATCCAGCCGGCCTCGTAGAGGTCCTGGGCCACTGACATGGCGCGTTGTGCGGTGAACCCGAGTTTGCGGCCCGCTTCCTGCTGCAGGGTGGTGGTCCGGAAGGGTGCGTACGGCCTTCGTGTGTACGGGCGGGCCTCCACTTCGCTGACCGTACAGGTGGCCGTTCGGATGGCGTCGGCCAGCAGTGAGGCCGACTCCTGGGTCAGCGCGATCAGACCGGAGGTCAGTTCTCCCTTCGAGGTGAAGTCGCGTCCCTGCGCCACCTTCGTGTCGCCGATCTGGGTCAGGCGTGCGGTGAACGTGCGCGGATCCGCCGACTGCCCAGCATCCAGGCTGACCGACAGATCCCAGTACGACGCACTGCGGAAGGCCATCCGCTCCTTCTCACGGTCCACGACCAGTCGCGTTGCCACCGATTGGACCCGGCCGGCCGACAGACGCGGCATGACTTTTTTCCACAGCACCGGCGAGACCTCATAGCCGTACAACCGATCCAGAATGCGGCGGGTCTCTTGCGCATCGACCAGGTCTGTGTCCAACTGTCGCGGATGGGCGACGGCTGCCTGGATGGCAGCGGGCGTGATCTCATGGAAGACCATGCGCTTGACGGGAACCTTGGGTTTCAGTTCCTCCATCAGGTGCCAGGCGATCGCCTCGCCCTCCCGGTCCTCGTCGGTGGCGAGCAGGAGTTCGTCGGCTTCGGCCAGTTTCTTCTTCAAATCCGAGATGGTTTTCTTCTTGTCGGCGGTGACGACATAGAGGGGCTGGAATTTGTTGTCGACGTCGACACCTGTACGAGCCCACTTCTCGTGTTTGAACTTTTCCGGAATTTCGGCGGCAGTGGTCGGCAGGTCGCGGACATGGCCCCGGCTCGATTCGACCATATAATCCGGACCCAGGTATGACGATATCTTGGACGCCTTCGTGGGTGACTCAACGATCACCAGCTTCTTGTGGCCCATATCCCAACCTCTCAGAACTGCACCGACACATATGCTATGCCTGAATCCCCCGATTCATGGCTGCTGCACATCCCTGAGTGAGCACGCTAGCACATCGCTCCCCATTCAACTCACACCCGTGCCACCAGATGGGGTCAGCCAGGTCTGTGAGATCAGTTGTCTGATATGTGGCATCAGGTCGTTGGTGAGGGCCTGCGGGTCGGCCTGCATCAACTGGGCAACCGCAGCGATGATCCTTGCCAGGGTCAGTTCTCCATCGCAGGCCCCGAGGACACCGCCCAAGCCCGAATCCACTTCGACGGCCCGCATCAAGCCATCGGCCCGGCGCAGGACGACATGACTGGGATTTTCATGTCCGGGAACGCTGGCTGTCTCCTGCATGGTGCCAGGGGCGAGCACCCATGGCAGATCCATGATCTGGGCGTCCGACCATGACTGGACATCCACGGCCCTCAGATGAGCCACGAGATCCTGGGCAACCGGCTGGCGTACCGGATGAGGCCACGACTCACAGAGCACCCTCGGGGATGCCGAACCCGACTTGACCATCGTGATCCACCCCATCCCGACGCCCTCGATGCCCAACCGGTCGAAATAATCGAGCCATTCGGTGTACCGAGCGACATAGTCGGGCTTTCCCGCCAGGCCTGCGTCGGCCAGCCAGATCTCGATGTACTCGTACGGATCGAGGATCTCTCGCTCAACGAAGAAGGCGTCGCACCCCGCGGGAATCCAGGCGGCCACACGCTCGGACCAGGAAGACCCCCGAAGATGGGCCCAGTTGCCGACGATGTGCAAGGACCCGCCATCGGTCAGGTGTGGGCCAGCCAGGGTGATCACGTCTTTCATCAGGTCGTCCGAGGACCGGCCTGCTTCCCGGTAGACCAGTCTGGGACCGGTGCCCGGCGAGATCACAAAAGGCGGATTCGAGGTGATCAGGTCGAAAGTTTCGGACTGAACCGGGTCGTACAAGGAGCCCAGTCGCGTTTCCACCGTGATGCCATTGAGGGCGAAGGTCAGATTGGCCAGGCTCAGGGCCCGGGGATTGACGTCAGTCGCCACCACCTGCCGGGCACGACGGGCCACGTGCAGACTCTGGACGCCACTGCCGGTCCCCAGGTCGAGGGCCCTGCCGACCGATCGGCGAGGAGTGATCTGAGCCAAGCTGATGGAAGCCGGTGAGATGCCCAAGACCAGGTCTGGTGCCGGCGGGATGTCGCGGGTGTCCAAGGTGGCGGTGTGATCGGAGACCACCCATCCAGACGTGCCATCGGTGTCATCCGCGAACGGACGGACATCCACTGCGGCCCGAAAGCCCGATCCTTCTGCGGTGAGCAGGCCCAGTTCAGTCAGACTGGCGGCGCCGACGGCCCTTCCGACCGGCCCGGCGGGTTGCCACTGCTGGAGCACGAAGAGCCGGATCAGGGTCGCCAAGCCATCGTCTCGACCCGCCAGGGCTCGTGTGGCGGCCATGGTGTGGTTTCTTGCCAGAGCCATCTGCCCATGCGGGCCAATGGCGTTCAGGACTGCGTCGGTCCGGTAGTCAGCCCGCATGAAGTCGTCGCGCAGGCGCTTCATAACATCCAGGTAGGTGTTCACCGTCTCAGCATCTCACATCCACCTGAGAGCAACTCCCGCAACCGGAACAATGAACCGGCCCCAGACACCCACTTCCACAGGGGCTTGTAACGAGCACGTGTCCATACTCAACGTTGTCGACACATTTCCGCGATCCAGCAGATTCCACGATCCAGCAGACTCCCTGAACCAGCCGGCTCCCCGTTGAAAAGACGACCAAGGTTCACCCTGGAGGGGTCACGTCATTCACTTCCTGTCTTGTGCCATGGTCTTCCTCCCTTCTGCCAGTGTTCTCATTGCAGACAGTGTTCTCATTGCAGATTTCCCGCATATGACACCGATGTCACCGCGCCGGGAAGCCCGGGAACCGTCCAATGCAGACCGACCGTGACTTCCACCTCGGCCGCGACATCGGACCCGACTCTGACGATCTCGCAGGATGTCATCTCCGCTCGGTTGTCTCGGGAGATACTGGCGGCCATCGCACATGCCCGACCATCGGTGGCTGACTGGGCGGCCTGGCCCGCGGCTGTCACGGCGGCCAGGTCGGCAGCCTCGCGTGCCTGGTGAAATGCCATGACGTAACTGACAACCAGGGATGCGATCAGCATCCCGATAACCAGAGCGAAACCACCCACGAGCAGTGACATGGTCACACTGCCTGACTGGCGCCCATGCCGGCGCTGGTTCCAATGGCCCCGGCGCTGCCACCAACCTGGTCGCCTCCCTCGGTTCGTCCAGCACCTGCCCGCTACCCCGTCTTTCCGATTCGCCTGCCCCCACCTCGGTAAACCCGGATCCATCGAGTGCTGACATCGCGCAGCAGCCACGGATCGGTGGCGTCGGAGTATACGGTTCATCGTCGACCTGCTTCCGGGACAACCGAGGCGGTCGAATGAACCGGGAAGGCAGGCAGGAAGGTGCCCCAGGGTCTGAAATCCATGGACACTGTCACGACCACCCGGTCAGACTCGTGGGTGACCTGGACTGACGCCGAATCGGGAAGTCGTCCCGTAATCTCACTGACGGCCGCCACGTCGTCTCGGGCGGCTTGCCGGGCAATCTGGGAGGCCGCGTCGCTGCACTGCATCTGCCCCAACACCACACCCAGGATTGAGACCCCGATGGCGATCGCTACTCCCAGGCCCAAGGCGGCGAACGCCATCTCCACGGTCACCCATCCTCGATCGCCACCGCCGAACCGGACCCAGCTGTTCTTCTTCCTTCTCATGACACCTCCTGGTTTTTCTCGATAACAGTTGTGTGCCGGGCCAGTCACAAAGACTGACCCGGCACACTGTGGTTTGTTAGCCGCCGAACATTGACATGATCATGTTGAACAGCCACTGGACCAGTTTCCAGAGGAGGTCCCGGAAAAAGGGGTCATTGATGAGCTTCCACAGGACGCCTCCAAGTGAGATGACTGCTGCAGTGCCGACGGCATACTCCGCTGTTGCCATGCCTGCCTCATGATCGCCGTGGAAAAGGGATCGGATCGCGTTGATCAATTTCTTCATTATCGCTCCTTCATTGTGCGCTAGTGCGCTGGTCCGATCTGGACAGTGATTACCATGGGGAGTGACCTCGCCATTTTGGGGTGACATGTGGAGAGTGTGGATAACTGACCCTGGTTCGTCATCCCTGTGGATGATTAGCACCTGGTCACCCGAGGAGCCCGGACAGCCCTGCCGCGATCACCGGCACCACCCCGATCAGCATGAATGCCGGCAGGTAGCACAGCCCAAGTGGCAGCACGCTCTTGACACCGACCGACTTCGCCGCGGCCAACTGAGTGGCCCTGCCCTGACGACGCAGATCAACACTGTGCTGGGCCAGGACGTCGACCACGGCCGTTCCCCAGGTGGCGCTACGCGTGAGGTCACGGGCCACGAAGCCGATGACCGGATCCTCCTTCAGGACCGCCCAGGCTTGGGCTTCTGACATCCCCACCGATAAGGCATTACTGACTGTGCCGAACAAGATTGAGACGGGAGGACCAACGGCTTGGGCGACTGTCTCAATGGCGTTGCGCAGGGGTTGCCCGGCTCGGACACATGACCGGACCAGATCGAGTGCGCGCGGCAACTCGTACAATGTCTGCAATCGCCGAAGGCGGGTCCCCGCTGGTTCCAGACGTCCCAATCCGACCCACACCCCAGCTGCGATCACTGGGCCGATCAAGACGACAACTGGTGACCAGCCCCAGCCGTAGGCGACCACCATCACAGCGGTGATACCGCCGATCCACCAGCGCAGTCTCGAGCCCATCGCCGAGGGTAACGGCTGGGCCCAGGCCGGCAGTCGTACTGGCAGCGCAGGGCGTAAACGGGTGACCCCGTCGGGAGGCAGCCACATCCACACCGATACTCCAGCGCATATCACCGCTGCCCACCGCGTCAGGTCCATGATGTCTTCTTTCGTCCACGTGCTCCCCCGGGGCCGGTCCGGCCCAAGAACTCGCTCCACACCAGGCCGCAACAGGCCAGACCAAGCCCGATCAGCAGGCAGGCCCGGCCCACCATGCCGTCGGTCAGGAAGACCAGCGGATTGCTACCCAAGCCGAAGGCAATTCCCAGTCCGACCAGGGGTAACAGGCCCAGCAATTGCCCTGTGGCACGCGGTCCGGCCAGTTCTCCGGACACGATCAGCGCTGTCTCGGCGCCCTCCTCGAGGTTCTGGCGTACCCTCTCCAAGCTTTCGTGCATGGAGGCCCCAGACACTTGCGCCACCCTCCAGGCCTGGCCGATTTCGGCCAATCCGGTCTGGCCGGGACGACGGGACAACTCATCCAGCACATCCCAGGGATCACCACCCATCCGCAACTCGGCCACCACGGGGGCAAGAACCGGGCATTCCTCCGCTGCCAGGTTCATCGCCGAGGTGGGAATGTGCCCCAGGGCCAGCAGCGACTCCAGGACCTGGGCAGTCCGCACCACTTCACGCGTCATGTGCATGGAACGTTTGTCGTTGACACGTGTCATGACGATCCAGGTCAGGGTCGTACACACCATGGCCGCCGCCGCCAGAATGCCGAGGGGCTTGACGAACAGTCCGGCCACAGCGGCCACAACGTCGGCTCCAATGATCACCCGCCACAGGTTCACATCGGGAGTTCCCCTTGATCTTTCAGCCAGCCGTTTCAGCCCAGGACCCTGGGCGGGAACCAGCAACCAGACAGTCACCATGGCCGCCAGCACCGCCACCACGATCACGACAGCACCTCCATCAGAGCGGCCATCCCGTCACCCTCTTGGATCTGGCCATCGCGACGCCGCAGAGCTAGACGAGCACTGACACCCGTACTGTCACGAGTCATCACACCAATCTCGGACACCTCACGTCCGGTTGGCACGCGGCTGACATGGACCAGTACGCGGATGGCCGAAGCCACCTGGGCCCGTGTCGCCTCGGCGGACAACCCGCCCAATGCCCCCAGTGCTTCGAGGCGGGCGGGCAGGTCGGCCACACTGTTGGCGTGGATGGTCCCGCAGCCGCCTTCGTGGCCTGTGTTGAGAGCTTGGAGGAGGTCCCGCAGTTCGCCGCCGCGGACTTCCCCGACGACCAGGCGGTCTGGCCGCATGCGCAAAGCCTGTCTGACAAGGTCTGTCATGGTGACCAACCCCGCCCCTTCGCCGTTAGGAGGGCGTGACTCCAAGGACACCGTGTGGGAATGGTCCGGGTCAAGTTCCCGCGAATCCTCCACGATGACGATGCGCTCCTGACTGGGCACGAGGGACAGCAGGGAACCCAACAGGGTCGTCTTGCCAGAGCCGGTCCCTCCAGAAATGAGAAATGCGACCTTCTTTTCGATCAACCGGCACAGGATCGAGGCCATGCGCGGGTCGACACTGCCTGAACGGAGCCAATCGTCCAGGCTCAGACGGTTCTTCGCCGGGACTCTCAAGGACAAACAAGTCCCCGGATGGGCAATACCGGAAAGGACGGCGTGAAAGCGCACCCCGTTGGGCAGCCGGGCGTCGACATAGGGCGAACCGTCGTCGAGGCGGCGCCCCACCAGCGCGGCCAGCCGGACTCCCAACTGTCTCACGGCATCGTCGTCGTCGAAGCGCACACGAGTCGGCTCCAGACCCGTCCCCCGGTCGATGAAGACCTGATCCGCGCCATTGACCACGATGTCGGTCAGCCCCTCAATCGACAACAGAGGTTCCAAGACCCCGATCCCCATCGAATCGCGAGCGATCCCATCCTGTACGGCCAGGACGACCGAATCCGACACGATCTGCCCCGTGGCGCGCAGGGCTTCGGCAATGTCCAGCGCAGTCGCGGGCCGACCCAGAAAAGCCAGGTGGCGGCGCACCTCGCGTTGGACATCATCGCCTGTCATCGTAACCTCCGGGCACCGGAGGTCTCCCCCAGACACCACTGCAGGACGCGGACACAGGCTCTCTTCCATCCCCCCGAAGGCCAAGGCGGGACGCCACGATCAGCCAGCCGGGGCAATTCGCCAACGGTGGGCAGCACCCCGACAAGAGGCAACTCCACCGCTCTGGCGGCGTCCCCGGGTGACACTGATCCTCCTTTCCGGACCACCAACCCGCACTGCCCGACATCCGCGGCTGTGACACTGGCCTTGGTGGCGGCCAACGCCCGTACTGTTTGAGCCGAGACGACCAGGCTGCGACGGACGACACCACCGCCATTGTTGTCAGTACGCCCCTGGTCGATCAGGACCAGATGATGGTTGCGGGCCAGGCAGTCGATCACCGCCTCAAAAGCCTGAGCGGACACGGGCACAGGGTCTGGCCGGGTCATCGACACCAGCGTGATCCCCTCGACGTTGGGTAGCATCGGCGTGATGTCGGCAATCTGCCCCACCGCGTTTTTCAGCTTGTCCCACCGCCACCCAGGGGTGTTCTCAGCCCCCAGCAAGAGGTCGAGTCCACCCCCCTGCGGATCGCAATCGACCAAGGCAACCTTCAGCGGCCGCCGGGCAGCAGCCAGGGCCACACCGGCGCAGAGCGTCGACACCCCGACTCCCCCGACTCCGCCGCGTACTGCCACCACCGTGCCCGTGTCCGAACCCACCCCGCGACCAGCGATCACCCGGGAGAGCCACTTGCCTCCCTCAGGAAGCACGATGACCGACGCCCCCAGCGGCATCGACCAGCGGCACAAAGCCTCCTGCGAGTCGGCCTGTCCCACCAAGTACGTCTGGTCCCTGCGTGGCAAAGCCCAGTTGGCAACCTGCCCCACCTGGTCCGCACCGATCAGCATCACAGCCGACGTTCGCCACACCGCCTGAAACTCCTGCGGATCGGCCACCACCACCAAGGACGAGCCAATCGCCGCAGCCGAAGCCTGGGCCAAATCGGCCAGCCGGGCATCAGCGGTGAGCAGGGTCGTCGACATCTGTTCATTGGTCACACAGTGTCTATTGACCAGGACGCGAGGGCGGTGTCACGCCACTTCAAATCTGTGGATAACTTTTCTCCCGTGATGCTCCCTTGTGGATAAGTCCGGGGCTACTCACGGTCCCCAGGGAGAGTGGCGAAACACCCTCAGACATACGACGACCACAAACGATATAGCTTCCCCCACACGCTCCCCACCCGTACAAACAAGCATCCAACGTTGCTTGTTATATCATGAATCACCTTCCTGGGTACGGGTTTTTCTTGGATCTGGGGACTGGAGTGTTTTACAGTTGGCGAGCCTCAACTTATTCTGTACAGTTCAGGCATGGCGTCCGTTTCGATGATCCCGCGCGCAGCCCTGGAGTGGCTGGTCGGGGTCGAGCGTTCATCCATCCTTCTTATGGGGGCCGCTGGCGGGTACCCCCTCACGCTGGTCAGGGCGGGGCATGCCGTGACCGTCGTCGACACCGACGCGGCTCTCCTCAAGGCCGTCGCCGCGCGCCATGTCATGCTGCACACAGTGGTCGCCAAGGGGGAATCCCTGCCCTTCGACCCGTGCTGCTTCTCAACAGTCCTGTCGATCCAAAATTTCCACGAGTACTCCACGGCGCAGGCCCTGGGCGCCTGGGCCCGGGTGCTGAGGCCCCACGGCCGTATCGGTGTGGCGTACGTCACGCGCGACGATTCCGTACCGTGGGTGAAGAAGCTCAGGCGCATCGTCCAGTCCCGCTTGCCCGGGGCTATGATCAATGATTATGGCGTCGAATCCGTGGCGGCTCTGCAAGGATCGACCTATTTTCCGCGCCCGCAACAGATGACCTTCCGCATGTGGGTGCCGTCGACGCGGGCCCAACTCCAGGACAGCGCCCGCCGGGCCGCCGGGGCTGAAGACCTGGAGGAAGACCAGATCACGCAGATGCTCGAGGAAGTGGGGCAGTTGTACGACGAGTACGCCCGCCCGCCCGATCCCCTGATGTTGCCCTACCAGATGCAGTGCTGGAGGGCCGAAGTGGACCAAGCCACCCTGACGACCACCTTGAGACGCCGTGACAGCGGGTTATCGATCTCATTGTGACGATGCGGGGGCCGACAGTCTCGCCTTGAATCGCTGAATCTGGTTGGCGACGCTGGTAGTCTGAGACGGTCAAGGAGGAACCATGTCCAGCCCCAGCGAAGTCTCTGATCTCGTCAACAACATCGTCGCGGATGTACGAGTCATCATCTCCGATGAGATTGCCCTGGCCAAAGCCGAAATCAAGCCGTCGATCAAGCGTGCGGGAATCGGGAGCGGGCTGTTCGGAGCCGCGGGGTACTTCGCCGTTTCCGCCACCATTGTTCTGTGGTTCACCATCGCGGCGGGATTCGCCTGGCTTTATGCGTCGACCACCCGGCTGAGCCCGTGGGCGTGTGTGTTCTGGGGGACCCTGATGGCGGTCTTCCTGCTCCTGGTCGCCGCGGCGGTCTTCGTCTTCCTCGGCGGCAAGTCCTTCTCGCGGATCAAGGCGCCCGAGAAGACCCCCGAATCGTTCGGCAAGACAGTGGCCGCCGTGATGAGCGGCGTCGATTCCGGCAACGAGCGTGTACGCGAAGAGGTCACTTCACCCGACAATTCCATCCCCCGCCCGGTCATGGTTCCGGTCGGCGGACATGTGGTCCTGCCAACCAGCCGCGAGACTGCCTGACCAACGCCCGGCATGACACCGGTGTCGCCCATGCCACTACCTCACCACCACGCTGACACCCGGCACATCATGGGATTGCGTCGGAATCCCGCCACTGTGGTACAGTGCTTTTATTCTGCCCCGCCTTCCTAAGGGAATGGCGGGGATTTTTGTGTGCATATTGGGTGACGCCTGTCTAGGAGCGTGCTGAAATACGCTGTCCCGAACGTGGACGTGCCGGGACCTGGTATTTCAGCGGGCGCCTAGCCCTGGACTTGATGACACATCCAGTCAAGTGACCCTGATAGGCGGATCCCCGGGCCACCCGCTGGTCCGGCGTAGTTTGTCCACATCAGTCGTGTGCGACGAGGATCTGAGGCCGACACGGTAAAATCGACAAATAGGCAGTCGTGCGGACACCTCGTCATTGGGTCATCATGGCGTCGGCGCGCTTACCCGCTCCACACGGGCGGCGCGTCCAGCACAATCACCCACTGGCATGACACCTGTGCGAAGACGGATCAGCGACCCGGCAGCAGCGGATCTGCTACCGGCTTGGGAAACGCGTGAGTGAAGGAGGATTGTTGTGCCAGCCACTCTCCCCCCTTATCACTCCCCCTATGAGCGGCAGCATCCCCCCCACACCCCGAACCCGCAACACGGGTCGGCGAGTACGGCCCGCCGAGCTTCGGCGTCAATGCCACGACGGTCGATGTCCACCTCGCCCCGCTATGCGAGACCGGCTCTACTGCCCTGGTACCGCCGTCCCGTCACCAAGATCATTTCGTTCGTGGCTGTCGCGTGGGTCGTCATCGTCGCGTCCTTCAGCCTTGTCATGGACGTTGCCTATGCCAACCGTTTCCTGCCCGGCACGTCGGTACAAGGCCACGACCTGTCCGGGATGACAGCGGCCCAAGCCCAACTCGTCCTGGACCGCATGCAGGCCGACATCAGCGTAGACCTCACCTTGAACGGGGTCACCACCCACGCCACGGGCGCCGAACTCGGCATCACCGTCGACCGTCAGCAGATTCTCTCCTCGTTGGCAGAACAGTCCCGAACACCCTTGTGGATCCTGCGGGTCGGCCAGCATCCCACGACCGGCCTGAGTATCTCGGTCGACGCAGACCAGTTCAACACCTGGCTGGACTCGAACTACTCCGGACAGCTCGTGGCTCCGGTCAACGCCGGATTGGTCTTCGATTCGGGTACGAGTAGGTTCACCGTAACCGCTGCCTCGTCGGGCGTGGGTGTGAACACGGCCGACCTCGACACCATCGCTGACACCCTGGAAGCGCATGCAGGCAAGGGTTCTTTCACCCTCAACCCCACTGACATCGCACCCCAGATCACCGACGACCAGGCCAAGACCGCAGCAGACTGGATCAACCAGCGCTTGACCACCACCTGCTCCCTGGATTACAACGGTTCCACGGTCTATACCCTCACCCCTGCCGACATTGCCACCATGGCATCGATCACCCCTGGCAGCACGGGTCTCACCGTCACCTTCGACTCCGAGAAGATCCAATCCTTCATCCAACAGACCCTCCAACCCAGTCTCGACACGGCTCCGGTGAACCAAGATGTCCTCACCGATGCGAGTGGGGCACCGGTCGGTCTGGCACGGTCTGGGGCCAATGGCCGTTCCCTGGCCGACACCGACTCGCTGGGTTCCAGCATTGCGCAATGTCTGACGTCCAACAATGCCGCACCCATCAATCTGTCTTTCACAGACATCCCCTTCTCCACACAGAACACTGTTACCCTCAGCCCTACCAGTTCGGCCGTCCAGGCCCAGCTCACGTACTTGTTGGCCCATGTCACCGAGTACAACACGGCGGAATGGGGTGACTACAATTCCGCGGGCGGGGATTGCGCGAACTTCGCCAGCCAGGGTTTGTACGTACGCGGGATCCCCATGGATCTGACCTGGTACAGCCACGGCCCGAGATCGGCCTCCTCCGCGTGGACCTTCGCCCCCAGCATGGACGCCTGGATGAAATCCAAGGGCTGGACCCGGCTGAGTCTCGACCAACTGGATCAACTCAAGCTGGGCGACATAGGAGTCTTCGACTGGAACCTCGACGGCAGGGCAGACCACATCATGACGGTCTCCCGGATCGACGACACGCCGGGCGGGGTCGACGTGTACTTTGTCAGCCACAACGACGATGGCGCCTACCGAAATCTCACCGACGTCATCACCAAGGACCATCCGGGCGCCAACGCATGGTTCTACTCGGTCCCCTGATCTGTGGCGCTCAACCATGAAGGATACACAATGAAGACATCCACCCTGATGGGTTCCCTGCTCGCAACAACGGGCCTGATCGGCGCAGCCTGCGTGACGTACGGAACAGCTTTCGAGAATCGCGCATACCAGCTCCGGCATGTCACCGTGCCGACGCTTCCACCGGGTCACGAATCGATCCGCATCCTGCATCTGTCCGACCTGCACCTGCTGGCCGGTCAGACGAAGAAGATCGCTTGGGTCCGGGCCTTGGGCTACCTTCGTCCCCACCTGCTGGTCAACACCGGTGACAACATCGCTTCGCCCACCGCCCTTGAGACCCTCGTCCACACCCTCAGTCCGCTGATGAAGGTGCCCGCTGTGTTCGTCCTGGGTTCCAACGACGTGTACTACCCGCGCCCACTCAACCCGCTGAAGTATTTCACGAACCGCGACCACGACGACGTTGCCCCGACCCTGCCAACCGAAACCCTGATCCGGACCCTGGAGGACATGGGTTGGACCAATGCCGAGCGACAAAGACTAGTTTTCCCGATCAATGATTCGACCATCGAAGTACGAGGATGCGGCGACGCGCACATGGACATCGATGACTACGACACCGTCATGGGAGAACCCAGCACCGCCGACCTGCTCATCGGTGTGACTCACGCCCCGTACCGCCGAGTCCTCGACCAGATGGTCGCCGACGGTGCGGGGCTGATCTGCACCGGCCACACCCACGGCGGCCAGGTGTGCCTGCCCAGCGGGCGCGCCCTGACCACCAACTGCGACCTGCCCCTCGAGCAGGCCAAGGGCCTGAGCACCCACCGCCTGGGCCAGTCCTCGGCCTACCTCCACGTCTCCGCCGGCCTCGGCACTTCCCCCTTCGCTCCGTACCGCTTCTTCTGCCCCCCCGAAGCGACCCTGCTGACCTTGACCGCCCGGCCAAGCGAGGCCCACGACTGAGCCAGCTCTTCCCGAGTTCACCTGGCAGTCCAGTATGCGTACTCAGGACTGACAAGGTATGCTCGTACGGCTAAGCCTGAATCCGCTGATCGCCTGCATGACAGACATGGATCGGTGTGGTGAGGCTAGGTCAAAGAAAGCGAGCACATGTCAACACGTCCGGATTTGAGAAACGTCGCCATCATCGCCCATGTGGATCATGGGAAGACAACCCTGGTGGACGCCATGCTGTGGCAGTCGGGGGCTTTCCGGGCGAACCAGGAGGTGGAGACCCGGGTCATGGACTCGATGGACCTGGAGCGGGAGAAGGGGATCACCATCCTGGCCAAGAACACCTCCATTGCTCACCGGGACGCGCAGGGGAATCCGATCACGATCAACATCATCGACACTCCTGGTCACGCGGACTTTGGCGGTGAGGTTGAACGCGGGCTGGAGATGGTGGACGGGGTCCTGCTGCTGGTGGACGCCAGCGAAGGACCGTTGCCGCAGACACGCTTCGTTCTGCGGAAGGCACTGGCGAAACAGCTGCCTATTATCGTCGTGGTCAACAAGGTCGACCGGCAGGACGCCCGCATCCAGGAGGTTGTGGAAGAGACATACTCCCTGTTCATGGATTTGCTCGACGACGACCAGGTGCACATGCTCGACTTTCCCATCGTCTACTGTTCCGCGAAGGCTGGACGCGCTTCCACAACCAGGCCCGCCGACGGCGAGATGCCCGAGGAGCGCGACCTGACACCGCTGTTCGAAACGATCTTCTCCCACATCCCGGCACCATCCTTCGAAGAGGGGCACCCGCTCCAAGCCCATGTCACCAACCTCGACGCATCACCGTACCTCGGGCGGCTGGCCCTGTGCCGGATCGTCAACGGCACCCTGACCCGCGGACAAACCGTCGCCTGGTGCAAGCGCGACGGATCGGTGTCCAACGTACGGCTGTCCGAGTTGCTGAAAACCGAAGCCCTCGACCGTCTGCCCGCCGACTCGGCCGGACCCGGTGACATTGTCGCCATCGCGGGCATCCCCGAGATCACCATCGGGGAAACCCTCTCCGACCCCGAGGATCCGCGCCCGCTGCCACTGATCCACGTCGATGAGCCGTCGATCTCGGTCACCATCGGCATCAACACCTCTCCGCTGGCCGGTCACTCCGGCAAAAATCTCACCGCCCGCCTGGTCAAAGGCCGCCTCGACCAAGAGCTGGTCGGCAACGTCTCGCTTCACGTCCTGCCGACCGAACGCCCGGACTCCTGGGAAGTCCAGGGCCGAGGCGAACTCCAACTGGCCATCCTGGTCGAGATCATGAGACGGGAATCCTTCGAGCTGACCGTCGGAAAACCCCAAGTCGTCACGCGTGTCATCGACGGAAAAACCTTCGAGCCCACCGAACGGCTGACCATCGACGCCCCCGAAGAGCACCTCGGCGTGGTCACCCAACTGTTGGGAACCCGGAAGGGCCGCCTGGAACACATGGTCAACCACGGCACCGGTTGGGTCCGCGTCGAATACATCGTGCCCGCCCGGGCCCTGATCGGATTCAGGACCGAATTCCTGACCGAAACCCGCGGCACAGGCATCATGAATCACGTTTTCGAAGGGTACGAACCTTGGGCCGGTGACATGCGGCTGCGCCCCACCGGCTCCCTGGTCGCTGACCGCCAAGGGGTCGTGACCTCGTACGCCTTGTTCAACCTCCAGGAACGCGGCAGTTTGTTCGTCGGGCCGGGCAGCCAGGTCTACGAAGGCATGGTCGTCGGGGAGAACCCCCGGGCCGAGGACATCGACGTCAACCCGACCAAGGAGAAGAAGCTGACCAATGTTCGCTCCTCCACCGGCGAGGAACTGGAACGCCTGGTCCCGCCGCGCATCCTCAGCCTGGAAGCGGCTTTGGAATTCTGTCGCGAAGACGAGTGCCTGGAAGTGACTCCGGCCGATCTGCGCATCCGGAAAGTCGAGTTGAACGCCCGCGAGCGCGCCCGTACTCGTTCGAGATCCAAGACCGGCTGAAAGGCAGAGCAGTGAGTGAGCCCGAGGAGGTGAGGGCCAGTCTGGAGGCCCATACTCTGGCGCGCCGCCTCGCCCCGTGGTCGCTCATGCTGCTCGCGATCTTGTGGGGCTCGACCTTCTTCTCGACCAAGCGTCTGGTCGCCATCATCCCACCCACCGACTTTCTGGCAGTCCGCTTCCTGATCTCGACCGTGGTCCTGGTCCTGGTCTTCCACCGCTCGCTCAAGATGAGCCGGCGGACCTGGATCCACGGCAGCATCCTGGGTGTCTTGTGGGCGACCGCCGAACTGTTCCAAACCGAGGGACTGGCGCACACCTCCGCCTCGATCTCCGGCTTCGTCACGGGCCTGTACGTGGTGTTCACCCCCGTCCTCGGCTTCCTGCTCTTCCGGTTGCATGTCACCCGCTGGGTCTGGGTCGCCGTCGGGCTGGCTACCGTCGGATTGGCTGCCCTCACCATCCGTCCCCAAGCCGGTCTGATCGGGTACGGCGAACTGCTCACCATCGCCTGTGCGATCGTCTACGCCCTGCACATCGCCGTCATGGGCCGCTGGTCAACCCCGCGTGAAGCCGCCTCCCTGACCCTGTCCCAAGCCCTGTCGATGACGGTGGTCTTCATCCTTTTCGCCCTGCCCGGCGGGATCCAGATGCC
>Ga0123354_10003371_pt1 | contig 22025 bp, 28 predicted proteins | sample TergutLab28metaG_2_FD_97872 | JGI IMG/M metagenome (GOLD analysis project Ga0123354, IMG submission 97872) | Labiotermes labralis P4 segment gut microbial communities from Petit-Saut dam, French Guiana - Lab288 P4 | ecosystem: Host-associated > Arthropoda: Insects > Digestive system > Gut ... | reverse complement strand
CGGTTGAATGACACCCTTGTTTGTGGGGTGGTTAGAACCGTCACAAAGTGCTCCAGGCAACGATCCTGGTTGAATGACACCCTTGTTTGTGGGGTGGTTAGAACCGCTCCTGCTTTTCGAGGACGGCCACATATGTTGAATGACACCCTTGTTTGTGGGGTGGTTAGAACGGCGTACAGCGTCGAAAGTTCCTTGCTGCCGTTGAATGACACCCTTATTTGTGGGGTGGTTAGAACAGCGTAGTAGTCCTGCTGCTGTTCAGTATCGTTGAATGACACCCCTGTTTGTGGGGTGGTTGGAACTGCGAAAGCTGTTTCGCTCAAGCACTGCTGGTTGCCTGTCCGAAATCATCCGGTTTCAAACGCGATGTGCCCCGGTGTCATCTATGCAGAACCGGGCGGAAATGTGCTGCGTTTGGCGACTTCAAGCTCGAATTGTAGAGAATCTATAAAGGGCCGCAAGGGTTCCTCAAATTCAGTGTCGTGAATCGTGTTCGCGATGTGCTCAATCAATACGTGAATGGCCTCTGGATTATTTGGAATCAGAATCCTGAGTTCGCCTTTGGTGCGCAGGACATCGAGAATACCTATATCCTGCGCACCCATGAAAAGCGGAACGTGATCGTCCGGCACTTTGCGATCATTTTGTCGCGCCATTAGTAGCGCCTTTAATTGTTTTCACAACGCTGCGGACATTGTTTACACAAGTGACGTAGACAACGCCATCGCCGGGATCGCGTGTGATGCTGATGTTGTTGTTTCCGGCTTCCTTCCGGTAATCTCCAACCTCATCCTTAGCAACCCCGGCTGCCTTGGCGATGGCGTCGATGGACTCGCCGGGCAAGAGGGCGCTGTACTCATTGTAATCATCGCCTTCGCCACCACCAGCCTTGTGTACCATGATCTGCTTTACCGGGCGACCGAAAACATCAACGGGATTCGGCAGGGTGTACTGGGCATCCGAAAGATCGGATGCCTGCACGATAGCCTTGCCGCCAAGTTTCTTGATGTAGGTGGCAACTTCCTTTGGTTTTGCGCTTTGCTCGCAAGACAGAATCTTCGTCAAATTGGCGCTGGCGGTGGCAACCGAATCATCTGCCGCTTGGACAGCGGCAGCAGCGATAATCGTGGAAATGAGAACAACAAGTTGCTTGATGGTTTTCATATAACTAACTCCTTGGTAAATTGGCTGCGCGAATTGCTGGAATTGCTGACGGTACAAGTAATGTTGGTCAGCGACGGTTTGCTGCCCTGTTGCGCCAGCAAATCGCCGACTCTCGCGGTGTGCTGGTTATTGAAATTTGCCGCGTTGATAACAACCCCCAGTGGAGCCGCCACCGACGCGGTATAATGTGCAGTATAGGCCGTGCCGCTGATGGCGATGGTGATGGTGATCGTCTGAACAGGCAGGCCAAAAACGGCAAAACCGTTTGGCGGTATGATTTCCCATCGGCCAAGATTGCCGTGCAGCAAAGGTCGAACTGCCGGATCGGCTGGATTGATGGTTTTGCGGCATTCCAGTGCAGCCTGCATGACTGGTTCTGCGGTTTTCCATAGCTTCGGATTGACCACGTTATCGCTGTCGTACAGCGGGAGGGGCATCTGCGCCAGCGTGGATGTGCTGATCAGTGCGGTGACGAACAGGGTAAGCGTTTTCATCAGTGTAATCTCTCGGCGATCAGGGTTTCAATCACTGCGCGTTGCTTCATCGCCATGAACTCGTTCTTGATCTCAGATGCGCGTTCTGCCGCTATGTCAGCACCAAGATTGCGATGAATTCGATAGCTAACGCCGTTAATCAAGACATCGAACTTTCCAGCATCGTTTTGCTTGACCGTAATGATGTGCATAGTACGCTCCCGCCAGTTCATAATGATGGCTTTCCTGATCTGCTCTGTTGATAACAGTATGGACTATACTCCATACAATGTCAACTTCTTTTTGTGATGTTCCGTTTTTTCAACAAGCCTTTCGCCTGTCCCGCAGGGCGTTTCAAGACGCCGACTAGACGGGCGTTTTCCGATGACAGGTGGTCGACCTGCGCTTCGGCGCGTTGCAGGCGCTCCCGCATTGCGGCATTTTCCTGCTCTTGCGCTGCGGTTTTTCGGGTTGCATTGGCAAGCTGCTCTCGCAAGTCGTGGAACTGCTTGTTGTAGCGAGCTTCCGCCAAGATGAGTTCGTTGGCGTCACGCTTGGCCTTTGCTTCGGTGTTGGCTATGGCGCTCTTTGCTTCGGTGCGAGCGCGGTCGATTTCAAGCAAAGCGTGACGCTCGACGCCTTCGAGGCGGGTGAGCGCCTTGTCCAGTTCCTGCCGGGAGCTTTCAAGCGCAGCAAGCAGTCTGTCGCGTTGATCGGCCAGTTCCTGCCGGTTCAACTCGAACATCCGTTCGGCCTGCTCCCGCGTGGCGCGTTCGGTGTCAATCTGCCCGCGTAACGTTGTAATCGCTTCTTGCAATCCAACGGTCTGTGCCTGCAAAATATCGGCCCGGCTGGCGGCTTGTTCGCGTTCGCTGTCGGCGTGAGCGACGGCAGCTTCGGCCTGCTCGATCTGGGTCTGCCATTGCGCGACCTGCCCGTCGAATTCTTCGCGCACAAGCGTAATGGCTGCCGTCCAAAACCCAAGGATGTGCGGCGCGAGGATTTCCGGCACGCCTTTGACAAAGCCGCTCATCTTGCGCAGCGCGTCGCCATGTTCGCGGCGAAAATCTCTCTTGCCGCGCTCAATGTCGGTGGCGCTGCCCCTGCCGATAATGTCGCGAATCACCGTCCAGTTCGGCAGCTTCTGTCCACGCTTGGTCAGTTCCGCGCAGCAATGCTTGGTCATCGTGTAAGCATTCAGCGTAGGCCAATCAGGGAGAAGCGCCAGCGTGGATTGAATATCGTTATTATCCATTACCTCTCCCTTCAACAAGCCACCGTTCTACACCCGGCGGCGGATGCTTCGATTGTTATCAAAATTCGCCTCCCCCTATCTTGTCTATTTGCGACAGTAGCGCACGGTATGCCCGCATCCGACCACGCCAATAGGCTCTGTCCTGCGGATCACTAGACCACCCAATATTCTCTTGGCAAACGCCGTTTGCCCCGACGTTCCATTCGGCACGGCTTTTCAATTCCTTGATGTCAGCCTCGTCGGCTTCGATCACGACGCCTTTTTGATCCCAGTCTTTTTGCTCTCGCACGGCGGAAAAAATCTTCCGGTATGTTGCATTGGTTGGATCGTCGAATTGCTGGCACCATGCGTCTTTAAGAGCACCCTCCATTTCAGCAAGCACGGTAGGGGACAAACGGATTAAACGGGTCATGACACACCTTTTACAGCAGAGGCGGCAATTTCGGCGAAAAATCGTTTGGGGACTTTCACGCCTGTCGGGTTGTTGCGGCTATCGACAAAGAACACAGAGAGCGTTCCGTTGTGCATGTAGGCCCATGAGCGATCTACCGAGCCATCAGTCTCAACATCGCGAACCAGCACGATTTCGTGCCTGCCGCCTTCTGATGGTGGCGTAGCAGAAAATCGAACGGCATCCGCAAAATTTTCGGCGTGGCAGTGATCGCCCTCTTCAATCTCGCCCGGATGTTCGGAGTCTGGCTCAAAAATAGTAACGACGACCCATTCGTACACGGTGGACTGATATTTTCCCACTATAAGCTCCCTCACTGGTTGGCGCGTAGCGCCTTTTTTGCCTTGGCAACAGGTACGCCCGCATTGCGACAGGCAATCCGAAACTCGGTGGCGTCTGACTGCCCAAGAAGCCATTTTGCAACGCGCTTGCACACTTCCGCATCTTCGGCCCCTTCGTGCAGGTCAAGCCACTGGGCGGCGGTGTGAAGGTCGTTAGGAGAGGGACGCTTCATGGTTTTTTTGCACAATGCTGGCGCAGTGTTGACACAATCGCAGCGTAGCGTCGATATTTGCCTTTGTCAAGCGTAGTATGTACGTATATGGTAAATAATATTATCTTTCACTTGCACTTTTTCACATAACTGCTATTATGGGAAGTAGTGGGGCGGCGGCAATGACGCATCAGTGGCGGAGAGCAATGTTTCACGGAAATACGGTCAGTAAATCGCCGGGAAAGCCCGCCGCATCTACATCTTGGAGCGTATGAAATGAACGTGGAAAATTTCGTGAAACAAAATTTGACTTTTCCGATCCTTCGCACGTCGCTACTTTCGCCGCGTCTCGTAGAACAATTCGATGAAGCCGTAGATCGGGTATTTGCTGGCATTGAGGCAGGATCAATCCGCAATGTCGTCTTGCAAGAGGCGAAGTCCTTTTTGTCCCGCATCGTCCAGAACGCTTGGGAAAAGCACGTCTCCGAACCTTTCTTTTGGGGCGGGACGCCGCAGCCGGATGATGTGCGTGAGCTTCATTTCTTCTTGACATCCTCCCCTGCCTAAAGGCCGGAGATTCCTGCGGCGTTCAACCCGGCATCGAGCCGGGTTGAATCGCTTCGGCGGGTTCCTGCTTCACGGAGCGGCCTGACCGCGCCGACTCTCCACAGGCTGCAACGCGGTGTCCCCGCGCCAGAATATTGATCGCGCCGACGACATCGGCGTTTTCCTCGAAACCGCATTCGACACAGGCGAATTTCGCCTGTGTCTGTCGATTGTCCGCCGACACATGACCGCAGCACGGGCATGTCCGGCTGGTGTTGTGTGGCGGCACGGCAAGATGCGCTGGACGCGGGCTTTTGCCTTCTTCCAGTTGTTGCTGAACTTCGTCTTACGGCTCATGGCTCGTTGATAGCGTTTGAGTCGCTGTTCGTGCTTCTTGAAACTGTGGAGCGGCGCGAGAAACGAACCGTCCGAGAAGGTGGCGAAGCGGGCGATGCCGACATCAATGCCGATGGCGCTGCTGGCTTGCGGCATCGGCTGTTCGACCTCGCGCCCGGTCTGGATCGACACAAACCACTTGCCGCTACCGCCCGATACCGTGACCTGTTTCACTTCGCCCAACATTTCCCGGCTGTTGCGGTAGTGCAGCCAGCCCAGCTTGGGCAGGAAGATGCGGGAATTGGCCTGATCGAGCTTGATCTGTTTCGGGTCGGGATAGCGGAAGCCGTCGCCTTGGCCCTTCTTCTTGAAGCGCGGGAAATCGGCCCGCTTGGCGAAGAAGTTGGTGTAGGCCCGTTCCAAATCCTTGAGCGCCTGTTGCAGTGGATGCGTCGGCGCATATTTGAAGGCTTGGAGACGTTGCATGTCGCAAGTATATAGGCCCAAAGGACGCCTGCGGCGTCCGCGCTATCCTTCCCCGCCCTGAACGACGGGGCTTGTCGCGCACAGGGTCATCGCAAACTGCTTGACAAAATATGGCGCATAGTCCATACTGCCATTGCAAAACAAACTTTCTGACAACATGACTTGAGGAATTCTCTAAAATGAGTGATCATGCAGACTCCGCACAAGGCACAAAGTCCATGCAGGCAAAATCCCCTACTCCAAATCACGACCGGCTTATGCAGCTAGGCGGCTGGATTGGCGGTTCTATCGGCCAGTACGAGGCGTTGGCTGGCGTCAATATTCAGTGCGAGGCAGAACGCAAGGTGTTGTGGAATCAATTCAGGGATTTGATGTGGGGTGACACCCAAATTTTGATTGATGCCGTCATGGAACACTGCGCGAAGATCACGCTGCGCCGGGTCAAGCGTGGCGAACTTTGCATTATTCCGATTCTTCACTGATGAACCAAAGTCAGAACGCCCTGCTCAAGCTGCTTGCGGAAACACCGGCAGCACACCTGCCGCTGCCAATGGCTTATGCCGACCCGGCTTTCAGGGCGTGTCTTGACGAAGTTATCAATACCCCGAAACTGCTTGAAAGCTTTGATCGTCTAACTGGCAATTCGCTGTCTCATCTTGGCAGCCGTTCGGTCATCGAAAGAATGGTCGACAAGGCGACCGGGTTTCAGGATGAGCAATTTCGGATGTTTATTGAATTCATCCATGATTGCCTTTATTTGCGTTTGCCGGGTCAGTGCGTCAATTCGTTTCGGGCGGCAACATGGCTGGGGAAAGGGAGAAATGAAGCACTTTGACCGATTAACGTTTATCGAACGTTACCACGTACTGATTGCAAGATGGCAGTTTGTTGAGCAATTCCTTGAGATTGGCGATGTTGGCGATGAAGAATTTTGTCCGGGCCTCATCGTTGACTGCGAAAAAATGGAGGAAGTTGTCGCGCCGCATGTAGGGCGGCTTTATGCTGCCCACCGTGCAGCCAAGTGGAATGTCCCAAACCCGGAAACTGATGGCCCGCTCAATCTGCCTCCTTTGACCCCAGCCGAAGCCATAGATGCGGCTGCCACCGCCGATGACTGTGTTGCCAGACAAGCCGCACAAGCAGCGCGGATGGCCGATCCCATCGACGGGGCAGGCGAAGAAACGCCCGCGAGGGAATGGGAGAATGGAAATCCGTTTAAATTCATGGATATGAACGAATTGCTGGCCGACGCAGCCCGTTACCGCTGGTTGCGCCAGCAACCCGATGACACATCCGCGCCGCGCATCGACGTGGTATTTTGGGAAAAGGCGGATGAGGCGTCGAACGAGGGCAGCGGGTTGCGGATGGCAGAGCTTGATGCAGCAATCGACAAGGCCATACAAGATGAGCAACCCTAAATCCATCAGGGCGCGGTGGACGCGCATCACAGATCAGTCGATTGGCGAAGCGCAAGCCGATATTGACGTGTTGCTCAACGCACTGGAACAGTCGAAAACAGAACGGAATGTATTGGCCGACATAATCAAGGATCGGCGCGATGTTCGTCCCTACGGGAATGCCTCATGCCCCAACGAATTTGAGGAATGCCCATATCGGCATGATGGCGACTTTGCGTGTCCGTACAGCATGGCGGCAATTCCGGCCCAGTGTTGGATTGACTGGTCGAAAGAGAAAGCTAGCGGGCAATTGGGTGCCACCAGAAAATGCGAAAACAAGGCGCAGAGTGCCAAGCAACCTGAATCGCGTTGATTTATGGACGACAACCTGACCCTCCCCTACCGGCAGTTCAAGCATATCAGCCTGCCTCGGCTTGTTAGGCTGGGCCGCGCTGATCAGGACGTAGCCATCGAGGCCGAAACTGACGCCGAAGCCGCCGCGCTTTGGCTCAGGGCCAAGGGCGGACGCTCGCATAACACCTTTGATTCGTACCGGCGCGAGGCGCTGCGACTGCTGCTGTGGTTGGCCGAACAGCATTTGTCGCTGGACAAATTGAAAGTTGAGCATGTCCACCTGTATTTTGCGCACCTTGCAAAACCGCCGTCACACTGGATCAGGCCAGCCAAGCCGCGTCGTAATGAGAGCTTGCGGCCAACGCAAACACTGGTAGGGCCGCTCTCGAACAAGTCCATCGACTATGCCCGGACGGTGTTGGGGCAGATGTGCGCTTACTTGCGCGATGCGGGTTACTTGCAGCGCAACGCCTTTCGCCTGTCGGCAAAACCCCCGGTGATTGAGGAAGCGGAGCCAACCCGGATTCTCGATCTGGAAAGCTGGAATTGGCTCTGGAACTGGATTCAGACCATGCCCTGTGAGACGCCGCGAGACGCCGCGCACGCGGCTCGCACGCGCTGGGCATTCGCCCTGCTCTACCATACTGGAATTCGCCGGGAAGAAGCTGCGCACGGCCAAATGGGCGACTTTGTGCGCCGGGATCGGAACTGGTCGCTGCGAGTATTGGGCAAGGGAGGCAAGGCAAAATTCGTGACGGTGAACTCGGTACTGCTGCGCGAATTGGTGCGTTATCGCAAATCGCTCAAGCTGGCCGACTATCCAACGCCCGGCGATGTTTACCCGCTGGTTTCGTCGGTCAATGCAGCCCGGCGAATCAAGCGGCTCACGCCGCGATCCATCGGCCTGCTGATTGGCACCATCGGGCAGCGTGCCGCTGCGGAATGCGCGGATGAGCATTGTCGCGCCAAGATTACGCAATTGACGACGCACTGGATGCGGCATACCAACGCGACGCATCGCCTGCTGGCCGGGGCATCACTGGAAACGACGCAGGATGAACTCGGCCACGCTGATCCGAGAACAACGCGCATCTACGCCAAGGTGAGCGACACGCGCCGCAAGGATGATGCGGAAAAGCTAGCCCACCTTGGCGAAAATGAACGGCCCCACTGAAACGAGGAAATGATGAACACCTATCGACAACGATTCGCCACTCTCCGAGGTGCGGCCACGGTATCCCGTTGGAGCGACCGGCAAGCGGCCCTGACGATCCTGTCCCTGCCCTTCATTCTGACGCCGCTGGCATTCCTGCTGACGGTCATTGTTACCTCAATGGATTTGACGCAGGAAGGCTCATTGGGACTTTTTGTTGGCGGCATTTCCTATGCTTACCTGATTGTGTGCCTGATCTGGCTGCCATCCTACGCCATTGGCTATGGCTGGTACTGGTGGAAAACCAAGCTGGACGGCAACCTGTGCAAGCCTCTATTGTGGTTGCCCCTGCTAATTGCGGCATTTGCATGGTTCCCCGCTGCACTACTGCCAATTCCGGGGAATATCCAGACAAAATGGTGGCAGATATTCTTTGTTCTTGGCGGCATGAGCCTTGTTACGAATTACCTGTGGGTTGGCATTGTTCGATTGATCTTGCGTTATTGGAGGAAATTGTGATGAAGAACATGAAGATGAGAAACATTGCGGCTGCAATTATCTGTCTGGCCGCAATGCCAGTTGCCTTTGGCGGTTTTGAAATTTATCAGAGTGATACCTCGCCCAAATCCTCTGCCGAAACAACCGACTTGCGCGATGCCGCGCCGAGTCAAGCGGCGACGCCCCAGTATACCCCGCCACTGACCATCATTACGGATGCCGAAGAGGCCGCCCGGCTGCGTATGGAATTCAAGCGCCTATCCGCCGAGCTTGCGGATGTCAAGTCTCAATTGGCTACCGCTCAATCGGATAAGGCAACGTGGCGCGAAACGGTAAAAGAAGCGAACCAGAAACTCGACTTGTGCCAAGCAAGGATTGAGAAGATTGCTGTTTCGTTTGTCTTCGGCAGTAAAGATTTTCATCCTCACCCGGATATCGCTGACAGAATCATCAATGCTGCCACGCTGGCAAAAACGGTCAACATCCACGGCTACACGGACAACGTCGGAACGCTCTCCGCGAACCAACGGCTTGCCTTTGAGCGCGCCGTCGCGGCAGAGACTTATCTGATCGGTCGCGGCGTCGACAAGGTAAAGATCAAAACCAGCGGTCATGCCGGCAAGTATATTGCGACCAATGCCACGGAAGCTGGTCGGCTCGCCAACCGCCGCGTCGAGTTCGATTTCAAGCCCTGACGCGCTTCGCTTGTCGCACTCCCCATTCGCTCCCCGGCAAGCCGGGAAACCGAATAGGGAGTGCAGCGGTGAACCCAAGTTGTTCTTGTCCACTTGATGGAGACTGAAAAATGAAGCACATGAACAATGCTGATCAAAGTAAGGGAAGGCTTGAAGTGAGCGGCCGGATCGTCTGCCAATTTTCATGCGGGGCGGCCTCGGCGGTGGCAACGAAGCTTGCTCTTGCCCAGTACGGGGATCGCTGCGAAATCATCAATGCTTTTCTGAAAAACGAACATCCGGACAACCGGCGATTTTTGATGGAATGTGAGCGATGGTTTGGACGAGGGGTGACGGTACTTCGTGATGAGAAATTCGGGGCGGATATTGTGCAGGTATTTCGGCGAAAGAGGTTCATGAAAGGCATTGCGGGTGCTCCTTGCTCTCGCGAGTTGAAAAGGAAACTGTTGGATGGATGGAAGCGGCCCGGCGATGTGATTGTTTTCGGGTACACCGCAGAAGAGTCGGATCGGTTTGACGATTTCCGCGAACGAAACCCAGACAGGCCTGTGTTAGCACCGTTGATTGATGCCGGCCTCGGCAAAGATGACTGCAAGGCGATGTTGATACGGGCAGGCATAGAACTGCCAATGATGTACCTCCTTGGTTACGACAACGCCAATTGCATTGGATGCGTGAAGGGCGGAGAGGGCTACTGGCGGGCGATTAGAGAGGATTTCCCCGACAAGTTCGAGGAATTGGCCGCCGTACAGGATGAAATTGGTGAGGGCGCATATCTGTTTCGGAACAGGAAGACCGGCGAACGCTACAGTTTGCGGCAAATACCGGATGGCCCTCTACGCAGGAACGAGTCACTTCCGTCGTGTTCTTTCTTTTGCGAACTGGCTGAGAAGGAGTACGCGGCTTGAACTACTCCCTTGTTGCTTCTGTGCTGGCGTTCGGCCTTGCGTATCTCCCGCGCATGCCTGCTGGGAAGAAATCGGAGTTCGCTACAACATCAACCCTCCCGGCAGCCACCAAAAACTCACCTGCGCTGACTGGATTCGCCGAATAACCCTTTATTCAGAACCGACTGCTTAGACTGCCCGATTGCCGTGATTGGTGCTGGCGGAACGGTGGTTAGAACCTAGAACGCTTCGGGTTGCCTCTCACCGTCTTCGTGGCAAGGTGACACGCTGACTTTTCTCTGCCTTTTCGGTCGAACCCGCTTGGGTAGCTCATTGATCCCAAGCACAAGGCCGATGTCGTCCTTGGCGACATCCAGCAGATTGCCTAGCCTGCCGCTCTCGCCGAGCGTCAGCAAGACCATTGCCAGCACGCCCAGTGACACGCCGACTTCGCCTCTTTCCAGCCGCCGGATCGTGGCGACATTGACCCCCGCGCCTTCGGCCAGTCGCCGCTGTGTTACGCGGCGGCGCTTTCTGGCAATGGTGATGTCCTCTCCGAGCTTCTCTAGATCGGCCACGGCGCGTCGGGATGGCGGTTTATTTCCAATCATAATGCCACTTATAGTAAGCCTTATTACAGCATAAGGCTACATATTGCAGTATTGGGGCTTCTACCAATCAGGCTGATCTTTCCAACCCATCCGGCCCATACTCTGCTCTTTCGATCCCCAGCTTGACGGCGAGATTCCGGTAATCGTCATCGGTCGGCGCATGGCCGTCGACTTCGTGCAGGTGCAAGCTGTAGGTGCGGCCCTGCGCGTCTGGCGCGGAAGCGAAGCAAGTGAATTCACCTTCCGTGCGTCGCTGGTCGATCCCGCGCCGTCGCGCTTCGGCGATCAGGCCGTCAGCACTGAAAGGAGCATGATCCAGCACAATGTCGCCGTAGAGGGCGGCATTTGCGTCTTCATGCCGATAAATCGAGGCGTTGTATTTTTGCTCCGCCAACATTTCATCGGTCAAGTCATTCTCGGCTTCGACATCGACATCAAGCCAGCGATCAACCTTGAGGTGCGTGATCGTGGTTTGTGCCACGCCGTTGTAGTTGTCATGCTCCTTGATCTTGAACGATGCTTCCATCGTTTTGCCAGCGCCCTCCCCGGCCCTCTCCCTGATTTCCTGCGGGCAGGCGCTTGTTTTCCACTTGAACTTGTTTCCTGCCTCATCGTGCATCAGCACAAGATCGCTCATGCCATAGCGCGTTTCAAAAGTCATCACCCGATCCACGGTGAGATTTGTGTTTATTTTTTGGCCGGGCTTGCCAACGTGCTCGCTAGGTTTCTCAACCTCTGCTTTCTGTGCTAGGGCACGGTTGTACATGGGCACCGCCGCCGCCGCGAAGCCAAGGCACTTGCTATCAAGGGGAATTTGATCGGCTTGCAGGAGCAGCTTCACGTTATGGTCGAATGGGGAATCAGTCTCTTTGACGGCAATCCAATCCCGGATAGCATCAGCCTTGGCTTCGTGCCGCTCAATTTGCTCTACGTATTTGCGGCCCAGATCGGTATCTTCCCTTAACCAACCCCGCAATTCAGAAGGCATTGCATTATGGCTGGTTGAGAGAATGCCACGGTCACGAGCCATTGCCTTTGAAACAAATCCTTTGTTTTCGGCAATAAAACTGACATTGACGAGGTAATCGCGGGTGTTGACCGCATTGACGCGCCCAGAGGAGCGGAATCCCTCGTAATCATCCCTGAATTCGTCAATGACCGTATACATGCGTGTTAGAAACAGCGCCGCCGCCGGGTCGATACCAGTGAAGTTTTCTAGGCAATTGCCACCAACCTGCTTGTATTCGCCGCTTTCGATGTCGCGCAACAGATAGCCATCGTTGCGCCGACGATTGGTTTTGCAATGCTCACATTCTATGGGGTGTTCCGCCCTGCTGGTCAGAGCTTCCACGTCGTCGGCGTCCTGCGTCACGGAGAACATGAGATTGCCACCTTCCACGGCCCTTAGTGATCCGACAACGCGCCAATTGCCCAATTTGATGATCGGGTATTCAATCTCGATCCGTTTAAGCAACACGGGGTCGCGAATCTGCTCCCCTTCTCTTACCGGGACTAGGGTGCATAGCGTTATTCCACTACGGCCACCTTCCTCGTAGTGATGTTTGTAGGCCACATCCTTCATGTCAATAATCTTGATGGGGTCAAGCCCAAATGCCTCGGCCTTTTTATTCAGCGCCTCAAGTCGTTTACGAAAACTCGCCATCTCAAGATAGTCAATCAGAACGATGGAATCGTTTCTTTCCATTGATTTCACCAATTCAGCCATGTTGCCACCCTCCTTTTTTTTCTCTCAAAGCCTGCTGATATGCCTCAACGAACAGCCGCCCTGCTTCCTTCGCAGCGGGCGAAATGGGGCCGTTGTGCTTACCCCTGTGTTGATCCAATGTCGCCGTGCGCGATTGAACGGAAAATCCAAGGGTCGACCTGCTGCCGTCCGGCTCTAGCACCGAATAGGCGCGGTAGCGGCCTTTGTTGCACATGTCGACGTAGTTGCCGATGCAATGTTTAAGCTCGTAGCCTTCTACGGCGAGTGCGCGAGAGTTGGTCAGGGGAGCGAAAGCAATGTCATCAATGACCGTTTCCGGCAACAGTGACACCCATTCCAGTGTTTTGCCATTTAACTCGTGCTCCATGCAATCAATGGCAATCCTGCGATGCCAATCATCAGAACGACGCAACAGAGATGTCCATGTTGCGCGCTTATTCGGGAAACCTTGCGCAAAACCTTCGGCTTCAAGCCAGTCAAGCATGTCGTGAATAATCGACTTTTGATCAACATCTTTCACCCATTCGCGCACTACGGCATATCCATTTTCCTTCCAGAGATTTGCGGCGTGCGCGAAATACAACCGATAAAGTTGCTGTATTTGAGATGAAACTGCGTAATCTTTATCTCTCAAATAATACGAATTGCAAATAAGTTTCACATAAGCGCACACAGGAGCTTTGGCATTGATGTTGGCAAGCGCCATATTGGCTATGACATAGTTTGCACTATGATAGCCAAATTGGGACGTATGATTCATGTACCACGCTCTGACTATCAACGAAGAGGCTTTCGAGAGCCAGCGCCATACTGCGGCTGAATCAAAACTTCCAACATAAGGGCCAAGGATAGAGTCGCAGTCTGTGATCAAGCGACCACTCTTTCGCGCCTGAATTGGATAGGGTTGAACAGGGTAGCGGTCGATGGCTGTGCTCTTGCGGCCATCTTTAACCCATAGCTTACGGGAGAACAGATCGTTTCTGCTCCATTGATCCGGGTTGATACCGGGCAACAAGGGCAAGAGATTCCGATGCTCTGCGGCCACCTTGAGCAAGCCAGAACGATAACGGGCGAATTGCAGGTAACGACGAAATCCGCATTCGCGGTAATTGATTGCGAGCACGGCGGACAACACTTCATGATCGAGAATGTGCTGAAAAAACGCGGCTCGCAGGGCGCGTGCGCCAGCCTTCATTGTTTCCGGGTCAAGCCGACCGGGTGTCTCTTTTGTTAGAGGATAACCGTAGGCGTCGAATTTATCTAAGTAAACGGTTCCCCCAACATACTGATTGAGCAGAAAATAGGCCATCTGCCCCGGCTTCATTCCTTTTTTCTTTTTTAGCTCGCCCGAGTATCCGGCAGCGATGAGCGCCTTCCAGATTGCGCCTTTGATGATATCTTTCCACCAGCCGAGCGACTTGGTTTGTTCGATTGGGTAGAACGGCATCTCGGGCCATTGATACCAGTCATTCGTGCTGCGCACTTCTTCCCACGAAGTAGTGACCAAATTGAAGTTCAACGTGCGGATCGAGGCGTCAGGCAGGCGCTCGATCCGCCAGAGGTTGCAGATCGTCAGTTGTCTGATACCGTCCTGTTCCTCGTACCGGGTGATGCGAAGCAACTTGTGCTGAATGATCAAATCCTTGGCCCTGCGGTAGATGTAGGCCAGATCGGCTCGCCCGAACAGATTGTGGCGGCGCTTCCTTGATAAAACGGGAGTTTCAGGGACAACCCCCGGATCGGATTCCCGGTTTTCCGGGGAATCGAACGGGGGATGCGACAAGCGGAGCGCGGCAGAGGTATCGCAGCGATCAAGGAGCATGATTCAGGCTGTCAAATTCAAATTGTCGCCCGGTTGATCAAGTTCAAAATGCCTGCTTTCATTAATCAGTTTTGTGACTCTCTGATAATCTTCCAACCCCGGATTGTGGCCGTCCACCGCAACGATATGCAGTTTATAACAAGCATCTGATCTGAATCCAAGGTAACGAACATCTATTTCATTTCCGACGCCATGTTGTTCTACATGTGTAATGCAGTATTTATCAGCGCATTCTTTTAACTGATCACCGCCGACTGCCTTGTTTTCAATCACCTCACACATATCATTGTGCGTTTTAGTAACAGCGATAACAAAAGCGCCATCCTTTGAGCCAACAATATTGTCAGCCGGAATACCCCAACAATCACTGTTGATTTCTGACTCGCGAACCATATAGTTGATAATTGGCCGCGATTCAGCAAGGTCGCCAGTAAGAATCACCGTGCGCGGCCCTCCTTCGTGCATCGACAAGTCGCCGTATAGTACGGAGAGCGCCGAATCTACAGAGTGCTCAGTCCAGTCAATCAATTCGCCCTCTTGATCGTATATGTATATCATTCTTGTTTCCTCTCTAGGCGGTCAGGTCGTCATCATCACCCGGCTCTTCAAGCCGTTTCTCAAATTCCGACATGGATAACAATTCGCCACCCTTCGAAATTATACCCATATCGCGCAGATATCTACCCAATCCAACCAAATCTTCTTTATGCCGCATAAAGCCATCATCGAAAATAGATGACCCGTCTTCTTCAAGACTGTCACCCGCACGAACCTCGTACACGGTGTTGCCATCCCTATCGCGCACATCGGCGTAGAAGTCACCACGCTCATCGAGGTTGATGTAGTAGCCATAGATGGGGTCATGCTGCTTGGCATCTTCAAGTTCAAGCGGATGCGCGAACTTCGCACCAATCAGATCGGCGACCCGTTGATAATCTTTTGGCTCGGGTTCATGGCCGTTCACTCGGAGAATATGCAGTTGGTTTTCTGTTTTAATGCCGTGTATTGGGTGTCTGTTAGGCGTTTGAAATAAGATATTCTGGGTTTCTCGCGGATCAAGCGCCGAAGGTTCACTGATATTATAGTCACGAGCAAGCTGCATTAATTCAGCAGCGCCAACTGATTCAAATTCCTCAAATTTCTCCGTCGAATGCCAACTGTTGCCGTCAAAATAATCATAACTCCTGTGGATTTTGATGATTGTTATTTTAAATGAGTCCCCGTTTTCAGGAGCATTCATCGCTGCCATTTCATTTGCAGCCTCCTCGGCGTAGTGCAGGCAATGTCTAAGCGAGTACTCTTCATGAACATTGTGCCCATTGGTCAGTTCATTTTGCCTGCTACGGTCGATCAAATTCCATTTGCCCGATGCTTCTTTCAGTAAGTCACGAATTTCCAGCAGAATTTTACGCTCGCCGGGTAGCCTCTTGCTCATTTCTTCAATTAATTCTTCCATTTTCGTCTCCATAATAAACTTGCCAAATAATTAGCCACACAATTCGCTGCCATCATCTATATCGCGTTGTTTGCTTTTATCAAGATTGACTGAATTTTCAAACTCTGTACCGATCAGATCGGCGATCTTCTGATAATCCTTCGATTTCGGCTCTTGGCCGTTTACTTGAATGATGTGCAGACTATATGATCTGCCATTGTTTGCGAATTTGTCGTTAGCGCATTCGCAAACATTATAGAAGTAAATGCTTTCTGATTGATCCCGGCATGTGGCTGACGGAGTAATTGTACCAAACACACAAGCAATCCTCTTTAGCTCTTCGGCACTTACTTTTTTGCGATCAATTTCAACGCCCCATAACGCATCCTGTTGGGCCTGCGATGAAGTCTGCGTCCAAGCAATAGAAATAACGAACGAATCCCCCAGCGAAGAGGCATAAATTGCCTTTTCTTCAAGTTGCTTTTCTGTGAGCGCGCCCTGCTCCGGCTCTTCCCGCTTTGGCGCTGGCTTGCTGCCGCTACCCGGAACATGGTTTGCAGCGATTTGTGGCGCGGTCAGGTCGATACAATGCAGGACTTTATTGTTGGTCGCCATCGCGATTGCAAGGGCGGCAGCACGCGGTTGGTGCGCGTCGAGGATGACAGCTATCAGTGAGCCGTTTTCATTTCCAAGCTCAACCTTCCCTGCTGACTTTTGCACTAGCGCCGTCATCTTTGTTCGCCACGTCAGTGTATTGCCATGATGAATTCTGACATTTAATGGGCCAGTCCATTCAGGATAAATAGTATTCACCATGCTTGCCATTTCGGCGCTTGCGGACAACCGTTGCGCGATCTGATTGCTTTCGTAATCGTTGTCAGGGCCAAGCAAAATCAAGGGTTCGCGGCCAATGGCAAGCACCACATGCGAATCTGCCCGCATGGCTGGCGTCGGTTTGTAAGCTCCCGGTGTCAGGGTAGATTGCCGCAGCAATTCCATTTGGCGTGCCTGCTCGGGTGACATTGCGGCAGATTTTTGTGCAGGCGTAAAAGTACTTTGCTTCCCCAATTGCATTGCTCCCTCCTTTACTTCAACTGAACGCGCAGGTTCCCGAATAACTTCCATATTTGAATCCTGCCGCGCACAGCAGATCATCCATATTCCGCCCCATCGTTAGCATTCTGATTGTTTGCAGCATTCTCCGGGCACAGGCGGTTCTCGAATTTTGCGCCAATCAGGTCGGCGATCTTCTGATAATCCTCTGGCCGTGGTTCGTGGCCGTTGGCCCTAATAACGTGCAGATCACACCTCCGAAAATCATTTTCATTGAGTGGAGGTGGTTGAGGCGATGTAAAATATATGTATTCTCTGTCACACGGATGCTTCGCAGTTGGCTCGGATATGCCAAAATCAGCCGCGTATTGAATTAACTGCTTGGCGTCCACGCATTGTCTGGGGACGGGAATTTCCCCGTATCCAGAACCCATACTACACCAGCCATTTTCATCTACCGATCCAGCCGCAAAGGTTTTTCTGTCGATCTGGATAACAAACTCTGCTTTTTCTTCTTGCACCTGCCGCGTCAAGTGATCCAACCAGACAATCAGTTGATCGCGATCTTGCATGGCTTGATCACGGCGATAGTCAAAGTTGTATATGCTCGTATTGGCTTCGCTGAACGATCCGGCCTGCAACACGGCATCACACCCGCTTTGCAGGATATGGTCAATTGCGTTGCTGGCCGAATGATACTGCACTATCGAGTCAACCTCTTTTGTGCCAGCGAGGTAGAGTTTGCCGGAAAACATTGGCGTCGGCAGTTCGCCCCAATCTGCAAGAAAATTACTGATCTGGGCTTCAATTTTTTCGTTGTACTTTTCGTCCCACCAAAGCCCCCATGATGGAACAACACAATCTTCACCAGTAAGCACCTTCTTTTCGGCGTCCCAAGATTCTTTTTGAAAAAACGTATCGGCAACGTCGCTCATGAATTTAAACGGATTGCCTTCCTCCCATTTAATTTCTTTTGTTTCGTACCAGAACTCGGCGAGCTTGGCGCGACTGTCGAATAGACATTCCAGAGCACCGTGTTCCGTGCTGTTGATGTCACCCCACTTTGCCATCGTTGTAGCTTCAAAAAGTGGAGGCCAAAGATTGAAGGCGCTTTCAGAAGTACGAAGGAACATCCGTTGAGCATCTTCATGAAGGTCTTCGAGGGATTGGTACGTATTGGGGAGCACTTTAGTCACCCAACCTTCTTGTTCTGCCGACCATGTTTGCAACGCCCATATGCGTCGCCCCTGCTCATCTTGTGAACCCAAGATGCGGCCTGCCACATTGCCATGCGCCCACGGGCCTGACACAGTGAACGTCACTCCGGCGTCAAGCGCCTCGCCACGGAATTGAGGATTGTCCCGATTCTGGACTTGCAGATCGCCTGCTTTGTTCCGGTACGGATGCAGCAAGTCGTCAAGTAGTTTGTCCTGCTTGCGCTTGAGATCGTCAGTAGCCATCCCCGTGCGCTCGGCTTGCGCCAGCAATGCTTCAATCGGCTTTAACATCGCATTTCCTCAGTATCAAGGTTGAAAATCTTCCTGCTCTGCCACGGTCGCATCCGGCACACGACGAGCAAGGGTGCAGTCATTCTCCAATGCCCAGTTCGACAGCAAGCTAGCAATCTCGATGTTGATTCTTTCTTGGTATTCGTTCTGCGGATCAGGCAGATTGTCGTCACCGTGGATGAAAAGCGCATCGGCAACATCCATTGCAAACAACTTGGGAGTAGTCCACTTGGTGTAGTCGTCGACGCAGCGTTCCATGTGAAAAGCATCGAAGTCGTACCAGAACTCGGCGAGCTTGGCGCGGCTGTCGAACAGGCTCTCCAACTTCACACCACCCGGCCCAACCTCTGCATCAAGGCCGTGCCACTTGGCCCGCTTTTCGGCTGATGAGAACGCTTCCCGACCGGCAAAGTGTAATGCCATCTCATCTTGGTGAATGGGGTTTGCGCCCGTCGTAACCGTCTGCCAGTTTTCCTGCTCTGTACTCCATACCTGCGCCGCATAAGGACGGCTTGGCTCCGAAATCCCATTTGCGGACGGCGGACAGTTGCGCATCACAACACGCGCAGCTTCCGCGCCATGAGCATAGACCGCCAGCACGCGCACCAGCCCGTCATCGAACTCACTGGCACCCAGTCGGTACGGGTGAGTCAGCGCATCAAGCAGCTTGTCCTGCTTGCGCTGAATCTCTTCGAGGGGAGCGCGGATTGCTTGCCCGCGCTCAGAAATGGCTTTAACAGGCGCTAACATCGTACCCCCAAAAAAATCGCGTTGATGATAAGATAGAACCCAGTTTTCATGGCTTGCTCGCCGGGAGACTTCCTTTCTACTTGAACGGCGCTCGCCTTGCGGGTGCCGTTTTTTTTGCGCCCGCCACTTGCCGCCTCTGTGTTATTCTAACACCACGCTCAACATAGTATGTTAGAAATCTTATTTTGGCTATCTCTTGGGGTCGCGCATGAACCCATGCAGGCCCGATGCCAGAACAATGACTTCTTGTAGAACATCGCCAAGTGATCGGCGAAGCACAACACCGGAAAGGGGTTGGCAGTGGAAAAATTTCATGAGGACGAATCATTCCTCCGGCTGGCGAGACGCCCTCCTCGGCAAGATTTTGTGAATGGCCCAACTGCGGAGTTCTACCGCTGGTACGTGTACGGCGGCACACCGCGCATGGAACCTTTGACGAAAGAGGAAATGGTTAAGTTGGGGTTTTCCTCAATTGATGATCACCATACGGCGTTTGCCGCCGATGAGTGGAACGATTTCAAGGACTGGCGACTTGGCGCATTGAGAGCGCCTATTGAAACCTTGCAAACCATTGTGCAAATGCCCGACACAAAGAGCGGTGATCCTCGCGATGTGCCACTCTCTCCTGTGGCTCTTGCTGTGCTAAAAGCCGTACCTCGCCCTATTACTGGTGGAAAAATGTTTGCCATCAGTCAAGACAGGTTGATCCGAGGTTTCAGGGTCGCCTGCAAGAAAGGACGGGAACTCTACGAAGCTAAAACCAGCAAGAAGCCCCCGACAGGATGGCTGGAAAACCTCAGGTTTCACGATCTTCGACATGAAGCGGCTAGTCGGTGGGCATCAGTGTTGGCTGCGCAGGAACTTGCCAAAATGTTTGGATGGAGGACGCTACAGATGGCACTTCGGTACTACCATCCCACGGGCGAAAGCCTTGCAGAAAAGCTGGCTAGAGCGCAGCAACGGAAATGATGGTGCCCAGGACGGGAGTTGAACCCGTAAGGCATAAGCCGACGCATTTTAAGTGCGCTACGTTTACCAATTTCGTCACCCGGGCAGATTTTTGTATTTTACCGCCCCTGCCCGTGCGGAGGTTCACGTGACCCGTAAATTTCAACCGTATATGGACATTTTGACGCCTGCACAGCAGCGCATTTCTGACGATGAAATTCTTGAGCAACGCCGCCTAGCAAGGCAGGAAAAAAGCAGACGGGATGCGGCGTTGTTGCGGCTGCACGAGAAGGCAGTGGATGCGATGGCGGGTACAGAGGCGCAGCAAGTTCGTGAACGCGCTCTTTCAAGCGTCAACGTATGGCAAGAACAGGCGCTGTGCAGCCTTCACTACATCATCGAGTGGCGGCGCATATTGAACCTGCCGCCCCAAGCGTTGCGTCAAGCAGTGCTGCGCAATGATGCCGAGGGCATCGCGCTTCGTCAGAATTCGCCATTCGAGTTTCTTATGGGGAACCCGTAATGAACCGGAATGATATTGACCGTTTGTTGGTCGAAGCGAAGCATGTGACCAATCATCGTGATTACGTCATCATCGGCAGCCTCTCGGTACTCGGAGTCGTTGCAAATCCACCGGCGTCGATGACCCAATCCATTGATGTCGATCTCTACCCAAAAAACGATCCGGGCCGCGCATCGGAAATTGCCGATGCTCTTGGACAAGAGAGCGCCTTTAGTAAGACGTTTAGATATTACGCCGATGCCGTGTCACCCACACTCCCAACACTCCCGGATGGTTGGAACGAGCGGTTGATAAAGGTTGATTTTGATTCCGGCGTGACCGCGTGGTTTCTCGATCCAAACGATGCGGCGATTTCCAAGTATGCGCGTTGCGAGTCGCGTGACAGAGCGTGGATTCGCGCTGGATTGCAGGAAGGTATCCTGTCCATGCCAACTATCGAATACCGATTGCGTGAAACGGTAATGGAAACCGATGAGCGTCAACGAACAAAAGCTGCCATTGCCGAAGACAAGCAGTGGCTGGTTCCATTGGAAGCGTCGCCTTCCGACTTGGACAAAATGCTGCAACACGTTGATCAGCGGAAAGCCGAACTGGATGCCTTGCGCCCCTTGCCGCCCATTACCGCGACATCCTTGCGCGGCAAGCTATCCTTGGACTGGACGCACCATTCGACGGCCATTGAGGGCAATTCCCTGACCTTGCGTGAAACCAAAGCGGTTGTGGAGGACGGGATCACCATCGGCGGGAAATCGTTGCGTGAGCACTTGGAGGTCATCAACCATAGCCATGCCATTGATTTTGTCTACGCACTGGTCGATGGCTCCGAAGAAATCTCAGAATGGAATATCAAGAACATCCATGCGCTCGTGCTGAAAAATGTGCCCGAAAAAACTGCTGGCGCGTATAGAACAGTTAATGTGGTCATCTCGGGCACGGACTTCATACCGTCAGATGCCGTGCATGTGCAAGATGCCATGCGCGAACTGATGCGCTGGTACAAGGAAGACGCAAGGCGGTTGCACCCGGTTGACCGGGCCGCGCAGCTTCATACCCGGTTCGTCAATATTCACCCCTTCGATGATGGCAATGGCCGGACGGCGCGGCTCTTGTTGAACTTTGAATTGATGCGCGAAGGTTATCCCGTTGCGATCATCAAAAAAGAAGATCGTGCCCGGTATTACGACGCGCTTGACGCGACCCACACGAAAGGAGACTTCCAGCCTTTTACGCTGCTGGTTGCCGAAGCGGTCGAAAAAACAATGATGTTGACCATGAAGCTAGCGGCAGAGCACTCCCCCCAGCCGTTAATAACGCAGCGATTAAACGCTCTCGCGGAATTTCAACACCGTGCCGGAGCCACGCTGACGTTTTGGGAAAAGGCGACGGCAGCCATTGCGGCACAGGGCGCTGATGCGGTGGACTGGGCCGACGTGGAGCGGGCAACCATCGTCGAGGCCATCG
>Ga0123354_10003370_pt1 | contig 22025 bp, 16 predicted proteins | sample TergutLab28metaG_2_FD_97872 | JGI IMG/M metagenome (GOLD analysis project Ga0123354, IMG submission 97872) | Labiotermes labralis P4 segment gut microbial communities from Petit-Saut dam, French Guiana - Lab288 P4 | ecosystem: Host-associated > Arthropoda: Insects > Digestive system > Gut ... | reverse complement strand
TCTGTAACATTCTCCGGTGATGGTCATGCCCTTTGGGAGAGGATATGAGAGAATAACGCCCTTCTGGTCCCAGAAAATTGAATAGAGAATTTTCTCTGCAGACGCGCCAACTCGGAATTTTTTCAGGGGTGGCGAGTCTGAATGTTTCCATTGTTTCTACTGCCTTTTTGTTTCAGGGGTTGAACAGGGGGATCCATGTCTCATCCATAGTGACCAGCTTCTCCAGAAAATGCGGATCAGCGTGGTGTCTTGTCTACATCTCTTCAGAGCAGGTCATTCGAATTTCTTTCTTGCTGTCGTCGAGCATTTTTGGCAACCAGCTAGCACGCACTTTTGTCATTTGCAAGTCTTCTTTAATGATTCTCATCACTGTCCCACGAGTTAGGCCCGTATGAACACAAATATCCTCCACAGTAACTCGGCGGTCACTCAGAATGAGATTTTCAACATGTTTTTTGTTGGCATTCGTGCGAGATGAGCACGGTCGCCCTGGGCGCGGCAAGTCAGTGCTGGACACACTTCCCATTTTAAATTTTGCCATCCATCTATTCACATTGCTGTAGTCCAGAGCAATATCCCCACAAACCGAGACAAGTTCATGATGAATATTAACACAGTTTTCACCTTTTTTCACACAAAAATTTTATGATGGCACACTGTTCTTCTCGTGAGAACTCCATAATTATCAGTATAAAAATAGTCACTTACAGAAACTACATTTGAGTCTGCAGGCACTGGCTCCTGGAGACTGACTGGTGGCTCTCTACAAGCCCAAGGTCAACCGCTTCTTCCCCCACTAGCGGGGTTGCAGCAGCAACTCTACAGACACAATAAAAATTTACGCATTACTTCTGGACTGCACCTCGTATATTATGTACCCCACCAATCGCTTTCTCCTTGATTTGATCACCCACATTTTTCGTAAGTACAAATCACAAACCTCCAAATTATGCAATTTCATAGTCTCCCTTACTTCCTCCGTCTTAGGCCCAAACATTCTTCGCAGCCTGTTCCTGAAAACCGGCAGAATATGTTCTTTAATATTACGACACCAAGTTTCACACACAAACCAATAAGACAAAACTATAGTTCTACATATTTCGATGTTTATATCTTAACGATAACAGACTGATCGACAACAAAATTTGGACTTGCAGGCATGCGACATTCATATTCGAGTGCTGTTTCCAGATATCTGAACTTTACCACAGTTTTTCAGGCAGTTTTTATAACCTACGTTTATATTGTGATTCAATAAGGTGTGGCTTCAAGATAACTAATGATACAAGGTCTAACAATAACGATCGTGATAACGATTACCGTAGTTTAATTTCGATTGCCCAAATACAACAAACTCACCTACACATACATCCACCAAGGCTGTGTGCGCAGAAAAAACGATAGATCACAGTTTACTATTTCGACCACGCTAGACGAAGAATGATCATAGAAAGTAGTTGGATAGTAGGGCCTCTGATCGACAGACTACTACCCTCATCCATGGTCGGATCTTGTTCGTTGTGCCGAAAATAACGGGTTGCCTGCGCAACACGGTACAGATGGAAAGATATGCCTACAGTTGGCATGCAGAGCGAAAGATAAGTGAATAGCATATTTATAATCCGTAGAACTTCATAACCGGCATTCAAGTTATTTCACTACGGCGGGGGGGGCACAAATCAATAGTTTTCGATGCGTGTTGAAATATCTAGCGATTTAGATACGAGAACGGAAATGATTATAGTAAATGTTCTGGTAAGGGAAGTGAAAAGGGTTCCAATTGAAAAGGAAGATTGCTTACTATACAAAAAATGACTTGTGTTACCTCTGTAAAGATAAACTTGGAAGTTACAGCAAATAGATATTCATTCTTTATTTCTCAGTCCCGTAAAGATTCGTAGGGAAATAATGGCAATGTAGAATACGTTGGTAGCTTGTCTGAAGAAGAGTATTTAAGTGGCATTTTGTTGGCATCAATGGTGGCCCCGGAATGTGTGTGGAATTTGCGTGAAAATAGTTAGTTTTGGCCGAAGTGGTGAGAGAATTATTTTGGTCGTTTGCAAAATGCCCGGAGCCATACTGGAGAACCTTAGCGGCAGGAAATTAGCAGTTCTTATAAGCTTACTGTTAGTATGTCAGGTAATATGCTTTCTAATTGGAGGACTTGTTGCCCCTACGCCTGCTTCTGCTGAAAACTGGTTAGCTACTAAATGTCGTCAACGAGAAAACGATAGGCGAAAGTGGTTATACCCCAGAGGCGAAGGACACTGTGAGACTGTTGATTCTCTGGAGACGTACAAACCCTTTGATCATGAGCATCCCAAAGCCAGCGAGTTTGTGTTTGCTTTTCAGATGCCAGTACCTCGGAACAATATTACCCTAGATTACTCACGTTGGCAGCAAAATCTGATAGGAATATTGCAGTTTGACGTAGCATATCATCCAGGTGCTGAAATGGAAGAGCGCGTTCTCGTCACCATAGATGCAAGATTAGCATACCGAAACAAAGGAGATCCTGCTGATGCTTGGGAACATTATGCTTCATCTGTCGAAGAGAGGATGCTGGACTGCACATTGTCGACCAAACAAGAAGGATTTTATTATAACTGTTCCATCGTTCCTCTGTTTGAACTAGGGTCACTCCACCATGATTACTACTTACTTAATATCCGCCTTCCTGCAGAGACTGATAACGTCAACAAGGGGCTTGGTTATGTACAAGATATATGGCTTGTTGCCATTAACCAGAATGGAGGATTTACAAAAGTTTGGGTTTCACTGAAAACTGTTTTCTTTCCATGCATAATCATAATAATGATTTGGTTCTGGAAGAGAGTGCATCAGTTGTCAAGGTCTCCAGCTCTCCTGGAGTATATGCTTGTGTTTCTTGGTGTTGCCCTTACATTCCTCAACATGCCACTTGAATATCTAACACTGGCCTTTGACATGCCCTTTATGTTGCTTCTTGGCGATATTCGACAGGGCATATTCTATGCTTCTCTATTGTCTTTCTGGCTGGTGTTTGCTGGGGAGCACCTAATGATCCAGGATGGTGTTGACAGCAATAGTCTTCGGGCTTACTGGAAGCATCTGAGTGCGGTAGCCATTGGTTGCCTCTCCCTCTTCATATTTGACATGTGTGAGAGGGGTGTTCAACTACGGAACCCATTCTATTCCATCTGGGTCACTGACCTGGGCACAAATCTTGCTCTTACATTTATTATCCTTGCTGGAATCTCAGCTGGAGTTTATTTCTTCTTCCTGTCGTATATGATCTGGAAAGTTTTCTGTAATATAAGTGCCAAACGCACGGTCCTTCCAAGCATGTCCAGTGCCAGGAGGCTTCATTATGAAGGTGTTATTTACAGATTCAAGTTCCTAATGTTGGCAACATTGTTGTGTGCTGCTCTTACAGTCATAGGATTCATACTGGGGCAAGTGTCTGAGGGGCGCTGGAAGTGGGATGATGAACTGGAGCTGGAATTCACATCTGCTTTCTTTACTGGTGTATATGGGATGTGGAATATCTACATTTTTGCTCTGATTGTGCTGTATGCCCCATCGCATAAGCAGTGGCCTTCAGAGGCTGAACAGCGTGGCAGCATGAACGAGGAGATAGAGTTCAGCCGCTTACCCACTGACCCAAGTGAGATATCATCACTGACCGCTTTTGCAAGAAAGTCAGCCTTGGATTGAGCCAGCTACTTCATAATTTATCCTTAAATTAATAATATGTGTTCTTACCTGTGTGAAGCTACATTTTGTAACAATGTGAGCAAGGTCACGCCACAAGGCACCTAGTGTTATTAAGTGTTAGTTCCATAACTGTCCTATTTGTGAGGTGCAGCTTCTTACAGATGTAAATGGTGCAGAACCTAACTACATTGTTCTCTTGCATGTTTTGTATGTGTGTTTTACTAAAGAGAGTCTAGAATCTGAACATACCTAAGGCAGTTCATACTCAGCTTTTTGAGAAAATATGGACAGGGCTTAGTATGAAAAAATAAAAAGTAAATGGTGGGAATTTATGATCTTTAAGAAGGCTGATATGGCTGCAAGTATGTTTTCGTATAATGATACTATGATGATGCATGTATTCATTGTTCACTAGCATGAGGAGTCTGCAGCTCAGTCATAAGAACCACATTTTTTATGACCCCTTCTGTATTTTGTGCTGTGTTCTGTTGTATGTTGGAGCTACCTGGGTGATTTCTTTTGGTTTAGGTGAGGAGTTGTGCCTTCATATACTTTAATACCCCACAGTACTTAAATATCTTTGGTTTTGGTTCATTTCTGCACTCCAGCCAACATGTATGTTAGCCACATCCACACACACACACTCCCATACAGTGTCCTGCTGTAAACCTTTGAACACAATTTGTGTTTTGTTTTCAAGTACTAGCCTTCATAACTGGACCTATTAGTAAATAAATAAATTACCAACAGAGAAAGAGGTCTTTCTCTTCTCCAGTGTACAACCTGGTTCTGAGACCCAAACATCCAACTGTTCCTTGGCTAAAATGGAGCACTTCCCAGGATAAAGCAGTTGGAGTGTCAAGCTGACCAATTACTTCAATCTAGTGCCAAAGTTAATAACCCACTCACCATATCACTTAATGGCATGCACAGTGACAGTTTACTTTGAAACAATTTGTACTGAGTATTCATAAATAAGTACTGTGGATTAACGCCTTCCACATCTCCTTCATGCTTTAATAATTCCACCTCCAGTGTGCTTTCTTATATTCCCCTTCAGTCACTGTAGCTGTTGTGTTCACAGGAATATTGGTAGTGAAACCCTTCCATAATGTCATAGGCCAGAGGGGGTTGGAGAAGAATATAGCAGGATGCAGACAAGTGGAAGCCTCGGGTGTTTTCAGCCCAGCATCCCTGACAATTCTTTCTGCATTGACATTATATCATAATTTATTGCTGCAGAAAGGTTGTGAAAACTGATGTTTACTTAAATTGTCATTGATATTTTGTGTTATTTTGTATACACCATTTTCTCTAATTTAGCATGGTTTATATCTCTTAACAGTATTTCTATGTGAAGTATTTATTTACATGCATTTAGCACAATTTCTGTAGTGTATTATTAAAGGGTTCTTATTAGAAAAATTAGGATTATTAGTATGTGCTTGCTTGATTGTGGACGTTATAATTTTTTAACTGCTCTGCGTGATAAATCCAATCTGCTGTGCCAGAAGCTTGATACTTAATTTGAACTGCAGACAGCACTGTTAAATGAAGCATAATTGAATAGATACCATGCTCCTGCACCTGTAAAATAATTTGTACCTGTGTCAGTAATAGATGAGCCTGGGGGGTGCGGGAAACACGTATCACATAAAGCTGTGGTTCCCAACCATTTCCGAGTATGGGGACCCTTTTTTGACCTGAACAGAATTTTGCAGAGACCCTCTAATGGTCTGACTCACCTTTCTTGCTAATTTGGTTCACATAAGACCTAATTTTCAGGGACTACTGTGGTTTGAGTGTGATGGGCTTGGTGAAGATGAACTTTTAATGCTACTTTTGCAGAATTGATAATCTGGAGAATTTGTTGTCTTTTTATTTTCAGTCACTGGGCGCTAATTTGGTACAAGTTTTTATTGCATACAATAAACGTAGTATGGATCACTCTCTCACTTAGCTTATTCACTGCATATTCACCTTTAAGGAATAATAAAATATTGTCCGAAACTTGGTAATACTCAATATGTCCAATTTAATATTACTTGTTTTAAAACTGTACCCCCATAGAAACACTTCTAAATTTCTAATTATCTGATTTATTCTGTTAATCTGGCATAAATCTGGAGCGATGCACACTCGCCTATTCCACCTAGGAGAACTGAAAAACTTGTGTGTCGTTTGCTACAATATGTGAAGTTAGTTTCCCTGTTTCAAAATTCCCCCTACTTTAATTTGCCTAACAAGTCAGATTGGTCCCCTCTAAATTTAGCAGTCTTGTAATAGACCAAAAACTTTAAAATGTTGTATTGTTTCTCCCTATTGGATCCTAATGACTGGCTCGTATCGTTTAACTTAACATATGTAACCCCACAGAAACGTCTTCTACAGGACATTTTTAATGGGCTACCATGACTAACACGGTATCCACCCCCTTGTGATTTAAATTTCAAAAAAGTGTCAAACCCTCAAAATTTTGCTGTCCCAGCAGACTTCAAAACCCCATTAAACTTGATGTTGACGAATACGTAACAACCAGAATTCTCTTTTGTAAATGCTTACTGCAACTTCTGTCCTATTCTAACCTCTATTTGTCTCTTTCTTCAGTTTCCTGTCTATCCTATGTCACACGTGACTCTTTCTCACTCTGCCCTGTAACCATCCTTCTCTTTGCTACCCTACTGACCTTTTGTATCCCTCACCAGATGCTTCTGACCTCCCTCATTTGTAAACATATGTATTCCAACGTTTCAGAAAATAATTTTGGACGTTCTAACCAAATAATTGTTCCCACCGGTTATAACCCATGTGCTAACAATAATTGTACTTTCAGGCTCTGTTAATTGGAAGAGCACATAGTAACAAAAATATACTGAAACCATTGTAAATGAATTCACATTTATGTAGCACAGTAACTAACACAGAGATTTGATATATAGTAGTGCATGTAAGAGAAAAACTGTTTAGTCAACTGACAGAATATAGTGCATTTACACAACCTGAAGTAACCCTGCAGCCCACAGCTTAGGAACCACTGACTTGGCAAAATGATAATAGATTGTGAACATCTGCACAAAGATTGTTGGATATTCTGCTCTGTTCAGTGCGAATACCAGCATTTTGGAGTAATTATTATCATTTGTTTAATTAATACATAATTAAAATTACAGAACTGAAATGTGATTGTCTTTAGAAAATCTTCACAGGTCAAATTCTGCTCTATACACAAGATTTTGTAATGCTGGATTGGTAAAGTTTGTTCATATCATTAAATATATCTTATTTAATCCTCAGAAACACACCATTTCAATAGTATTACTTTGGAAATGAGTGGGCCGGGTAGCGTAGTCGGTATAGCGACTGACTATGGGCTGGACAGTCTGGGATGGAATCCCAGTGGGGACGAGATTTTCCACCCATTCAGACCAGCCCTGGGGCCCATCCATCCTCCTGTACAATGGGTACTGCATCTTTCCTGGAGGTAGAGGCGGCCAGGGCGTCAGGCTCACCTCCTTCAAGTGCTGAGATCCTAGAAAGAGTACAGCAATACCTCTACTTACCCTAAGGGCCTTTGTGGCCTATAAAAAGGGTGAAAACCTACCTACCTACTTTGGAAACGTGCATGCAGGTCGTTAACTCAGGATGTGATCATGTTGCTGTAGTGTTTGTATGGCTTCTTTTAAACATCTCATTGCTGTTGTCAGGTACTTAACAGTCTTTTTATTGTGATACTCATCTCAGACATCCAACTTAATTAGTCATTCTAATAATGTTCTATTATCTATACTGTTTTTATATGACATTTTAATTTAGACATTTTTATGTACCTTATTTTTGATACTGTGTTTATTCTGTTTACAATGAAGTGTTGAAAGTGTCATCATGATGTATGTGTCATATGGTTGTCCAGTAAAATGTGGTTGTATGTATGCTGTCAGGTCTACTTATTGCTGCTGAAGATGAGGCAACACCACCTACAGTGACTGGTTTAATACTCAGTTTTGAAAATGGAGATTTCATTAAATAAGAGTAGGCCTACAGTCTTGTTGAATGTGATGCCACATATTCTGATAGACAGGTACCAGCATTTTGCAGGAACCTGGTGCCTCTGTGTTCCAAGATAAAATTGATTGATACAGATAATATTTTCATCCAAAGCAATGGTACCTAAATAGCAAACCACGCAGTGTCAAACTAAGAAATCGTAATCATAGTAATTTGAGTGTTGGTGAAAACAGTACTGAAAGTGATTTTTTGACAGGTCTGTGTAACTGTTGATGGGTAACTTGAGTCAAATGTTGGAAAATTTGTCTCATTACCCTCATTACCAGGATGTTTCATAAAAATGTTTGTACAAGGACAAAAGATTGAATACTGTGCACAATACAATTGCATGCAAAAGTAATCATACTGCAACAATCAGAGTTTGACTCATTACAGCCTGGTCACTGAGAGATGAACTTTGATAAATGTTTAGTCATCAGGAGGTGTTGCAGTATTGCTGTTTTACACTTTGATGTAGATATGTGGGGTCCAGATGCAACTCTTCTGAAATGACCACTGGTCAGGGAACCACATGAGAGATGTTCTGTACTACAGCATTTGTTAACTAGCAGTACGTTATTTGCTGTAGTAAACATACTTTATATATATATATGTGTGTGTGTGTGTGTGTAGACACACACACAAATGCAGAAATTCATTCTGGAATGTGGTTGCTTTCCTTTTCAGTATCATGGCAGCTGGAATTACACTCACATTAAATTAAAATGTACTCTGAATAAAAGAATTATGAATGAGGATTCAAATGACACATACAAACTTGTTCACAGTACTTAACACACCACGTCTGCAGCATACACTGACAAGAGTATCTTTGAGTGTTCTCCTTAGGTTGACAGTGGGAAACAGAACAGTTACATTTTTATATATACTAGATTGAAAGACATAAAATATTATAATTAATTATAACATGATACCCAAAACTTTGATTAGTGTTTTAGAAGTATTGAAACTTGCAGTGTCCCAACTTGGTTTTCTTACACCCATTTAAAGTACAGTACATGAATATGATACTTATATGTACTACAAAGCATTCTGATAAATCTTTATGCTTGCTGTAGGATCACATACCTTCTCTGTACTATGTGTGGGAAATCTGAAGTTCATATTAGGTCAGATGTCACAAGCATGGATGACATTTTCTTACCAAATGTATTTTGTTCATCTGTGGTGTAAAAGTAATTGCTTTAATACCATTGTTCTTCCTGTAGGCATATTTTGAGTTTGCATTAAAGTGTTGTAGGAAAACATAAATATTTTGATAATTAGCAGTGGGTCTTTTTTATGTGTGGCTCTAACAAATGTTCACTTAGTCCAAGGCCTTTATCTCCTTTTGGTATGTGTCACAGTTCATACTGTGCCCCAGGCAGAGGTGCTATCTCATTGTTTCCATTCTGTGCAAATCTTAGTCTTGTGTATCACATTTATTTAGCCCTATATCCTGCCAGGATTGTATACAGAGCATGGTTTAACTGTAAGCCACAAAACAGCCTATCTGAAGTCCTTTTGTATTGTAGTCACCAATAAGGTGCTGTTTGTTTCTGGGAGTTGTGTGGTGAAGAGTAATTGCTATTGCAGGGTGCTGTGGTCACTCAGCACCGTGTTCTACTGCTGTGGAAAGACCTCAGCACTCGTAGGAATTTATCTTATGGTAAACAAGTTGTGGGTTAATATTTTGTGCTAGATGGTACTTGCTGTACCAAGCTGCTTTCCAAAGAGAACTGATAATGGAGAGTATAGTTTATCTGCTTCCTGTCTTATCCTACCATTTCATCACTAAATTATCCTTGCATATCACTAATTGATGTTTCACTCTTTAATAACACATCCATCAACTGGGAAATGTTATAGTCCAGTCATTAAGGGACTGGTTTGCCACCACTGTCAGTAATGACTGTGGGGCCCACCCAATGTCATCCCGAGTTTCTCCTGGGGAAACGCAAGTTGGAATGTGAATGTGATAGGACTGTGATCTTGAACCTTCAGTATGTATTGATTGGGAGGAAGGCACTCTCAGCATACTCGAAGGTATTGCTGCAACATTCATGTGGATAGACTTAACAAGAAACATGAAAAATATCTTAAGATAGTTGGTAAACTGGCAGAGATTTCAACTTACGTTTTAAGTCTACAGCTTGATCTGGAACATCAACCTCACCACTTTCAACATTTACACTTGAGACAGGGAAAGCATGAATATGGGTGGTACGGATTTGGATGGCTGCCTGTTCCCCACTCATACCTGCATTGCATACCTCCCCTTTGTCAAAACCAATAACAAACTGAAAATGCAAGAGAGCTGTGACAGTAGTCAGAATACATGGGACAGCTCGTGGAAGTGTAGTAAGACACACAGAGGAGAGAGTTGCTAGGTAGGGAGAATGTCATTCTTTTTCTGGTCCAACTTCAGAACCAAAATTGACAATGCATGAAGTTGAGCCTGTCTGTACATTAATGATGTGTGGCATAGTCACAGCAGTACCATTAAAACATTATTAAAGAAATGATGAGCACCAAACTGAGGTGGTGAGGCCAGATGTTAAGATACTGAATACTAGTTTTGTAATGAGTAGTTTGGCATGGAATGTATAATTTTTAAATTCATCTTTGACTGAAATGAAGATGGAGGCTTTGTGTTCATAAGTATGTCATATTGGTAACCTCTGACAGCTCTACACTCATTGTATTCTTTTCCTGCTTACCCATGTAGTTGTAGTGATTATTGTTGATAACACAAATAAATGGATTTAATATTACCTTGCTGTTTTTATGCATATGTTTACTTTTCCTTGATACCACAAACACCATAGCGAAATAGTATGCAAGAGACAAATATATTATTCCACAGCAGTGTGTTGTACAGGAACATAATTATACTGCCACAGTTTAACCTTTAGTATACACCATTGTCAATGGCAGGTTTCTTTTGTGGCCCAAGCGGTGTTCAGTTTAAATGCCTACCGCAGAACTTTTCCCTTTTGAAGAAGAGGGTGGACATTTAATGGGACAGTGTCCTGTTCGTCCATTAGAGGTTAAGACTGCCTCCATATTAATGTATACTATTTAAGATTTGATACTGTGTCAGTGGAGATGATGAGGATGAAGAAACCAGACTTCTCAGAAACCCATTTATCAGCTGACAGAACATAACAGATGAAAATCTGTATTGTATATTGCTTTCAAATTCAATGACCCTGTTAACCACCAAAGTAGATACACAGCTCATACCATCTCCTACAGCCACTGCTTCAGGCTGACATAGTTCATTTGTGTGATAATGGCCTTGGAGATATGAAAGACCACATGCCATACCAACTCACAACTTGACTTGAAACTGTAGTACTGCTTTTGTGGTATCCTATATTCCTCCTTTTTACTATAATTTTAAAATTTACAATTTTATGTCCCCTTTTCCATCCCCTAGATCCCTTATAAAGAGCAACAGACACCTAATAGCAACCCCAGAAAACCGAAGCTTGGCCAGACCTTGCACTTGTTGACAACCCAGCAGGTACTGAGGCCAAGACAAAGAACATAAGAAAGGCCACTCCCCCTCCTCACTGCAGTGGTAAACCTTTCCTTCCAGGAGGGGATGATGCCACTATTTACAGACCAGTTTTCACAAGGTGCCATGGAAGCTAGGGACTGCATCATTACCCAGTGCATTACTAATCACAAGGCCATGCTCTCCTACCTAATATCCCAAAACCTGTGAGATTTTTCCTTTTACTTACAATCAGATAAGCCCACAAATACAGTTATCCACCAAATTCCTATCACTACTCCAGTCCAAGATATTGCCAAGGGGTTGGGCTTAGACATCATAAGGTTGAAGCAGATTTCGGCCAAGTGTTTTTCATGTAGGGGCCCTCTCACATCAGTAAAGCATAAGACATGAACAACAGTAATCTCTCCACTCCCCATGTCTTCATGGCATAGTGACTTTCCCAGCAACAACTTTACCACATAACCATGTAAGTTTCTAGTATAAAACCAGAAGGTTCATCACTGATATTATCAAATGTAGATGAATTCTGGTGTCCACATCACTCAAAATCTGTACATAAACGGGAAAGTGTGAATGTGAGAAATACCGGGATCAGAGGTTCACCATGCCACTCATCCCACCATCATCTGCAGTCAGGTTACTCATAGCTGCTCCAACCCCAGATGCAGGTTTCTTCCCCATTTCCAAGGCAAGCAGGGACCAGCGATCAACATAAGTCTCACTTATGGTGGGTGTGATAGAACTCCAGACTTCCCCCCTTTCCTGCTTTATTCCTCTCCAGACCTCTCTGGCTTACGACTCGCTTGGGCCAACAATTGTGCAAAGAGAATGGCTAGAACACCAGGCAGGAATATAGGTAAGTACACTGGTGAGGAATGTGCAACAGCTTGAGCAAGATACAGGCCTCTTCCCATTCTCTCAGTACAGAGGCATTAGCATCTTCATTAAGATATAAATCACTTTATGAGCAAACATATATATAAAATATCTATACATGCTAATGCCTCGGACCATGGGAAGAAGCCTGAATCTTGCTCTGGCTGTTACACGTTCCTCACCAGTTTACTTACCTACATTCCCATCTAATGTTCTAGCCATTCTCTTTGCACAAATGTTGGCCCAAGCAAGATATAGGCCAGAGAGTCTGCAGGGGAATACTGCAGGAGGAAGAAAGGGGGGAAGTCTGGCATTCCATCACCCCCACCATAACTATGAGAGTGAACTGACAACAGCTGGTGACGGCATGACTGGCACAGTGAACCTCTGATCCAGATATTTCTCACATTCACAATTTCCCATTTATGAATTAAGCATGTGCACACCCACACACACAATATAGATGTCACTTTCTGCTTCCTACTATAAACTTAATCAAGAAAATATGCAGATATTATGAATTTTACTCCACACTCTTGCCAGCACAAACAACAGCTATGGTTGTTAAAGAAATGAGTAAGTACTGTGGTTGAGTTTCTGAATGTGATTCATATCCTTGTACTCATTCTTTTTTTTAATTATATAAGTAATCTTCAGTTTCTTAATTTGAGCATTATTCCTTGTTTATAAAGTCTCAGCTACAATATAATGTGACATGGACAAGAGCAGATACTACTTACATCTGTACATATGCCAACACCAACAACATGTAATGTGACAAGGGATGATTTAAAATTAAACTTGCACAGTTTATTGCAGTAGCAAAAAGACATTCATACATGTAGGAATGTTAACAATAACATGTGACAAAATATGTAGCTATTTCTTCTTCTTGGACTTCACTGGTTGCTCAGAAACATCATTTTCAGGCCGAGGTTTCTGCCATTGGAGGGGTTTCTGTCTATACATGGGCCATGGTGGAATGGTCACCTAGAAAGCAAATGAGTCTTAAAAATTTCAGTGTCAAGGCTCTGACAACAGCTGCGGGAGACACTTGGGTATTGACACCATGTTTATTTTGGTTGTTTGGCCATTGATTCAAAGATATCAGCAGTCTACAACTTCTGGATAAAGTAAATGACAATTGTCTTTGGTCATACATATACATCTAAAAAACTGATTGGTTACATTCAATTCTTTTACTAAAAGCTACCATCAAAAGTGCCACTACTTACTTAAATTCATTTTGCTTCTTTTATGTACTGTCAAAAAAAAATCAATGAATTATTCCCAAAAACATTCAATAATGCGTAGTTTTTTAATGTACATTTTCTATGGGAAATTTTTGTAGAAAAGTTTTAGTCTTTAGCGAATCTTTTCAGAATTGGTGTACATAATACATTCTGGCGTATATTGTACCCTCCTTGGTACAACGTTTTGAAGCACATGTAATCTGTGTTTTTCACCTGCAAATAAGTGCCCCCATTTACTTACAATTGCTGCAAGAACAAACCCAGCTCCTAGGATATACACTGCTTGTGAGAACTGCTGTATGATGTATCCCCACACAAGTCCAACAGCCTAAAAAAAATGAACTGTAACAGTTTTGATACAGTCAAAATTATTTCAAGATTGTGGCCTTCTGGAATGTGATGGCCACAGACTGGTAAGAGTTCATCTACATTCTAAAGAATATGCTACCTCCATTTTTAGGGATGAAGATGGAGGCAGCATATTGGCACCTATATGCCACTACACAGTGTCACATGTCATAAGACCACACTGTACCATGCTCAGAAAATCTGAGGTCCATATGTATAGTAGGATTATGTTCATAAAGCCCATAATGTTTGGTCAGCAAACCTGTGCTGAAGTCATGAGAGTCACAAAGTCATATGCACATAGGTCACTGTCCCCCTGCAATCATAGAGGAGGGACCACCAGCATAGGATGCCACTTTTTTTATATGTATCAGCTGTACTCATGTGATATGTAGTACTTAAAAAGTCAGGCTTCACTGTTATGAATCTGAAGAACTGTTGTTTCTCATACCGTTGTAGTCACTAATTTTCTGGGCTGTTGGTGAGCTGCACTGAGAGTCATTACAAAAAATGACACAGATTGTACAGAAATAATCCACCTATACTGAGAGATGACATGAGAAAGCAACTCTTCCAGCCACTAAGGTATCAATGGGCATTACAGAGGCATAATGGTGGCTACCACACCGACAGATACCAATAATGTATCTTATTATGCTTGGGGCACAGTAAAAGTACCTCTCTATGTATCAGTGAAATGCATGATAAACAAGTTAATATTAATATAAGAGAAAAGAGTCCCAATATGTTACAAGAGATGTTATATTTTACTACTATTCTGATTGTATATCACAGTAAGAATTCACTGGAAAACTGACAATCTGTAAAATACCTTCCTATTTACTACTATATGAAAAAAATGACAATACAGTGCACCAATATATATTTGTATTCTGTAAATATAGTGTTACAAACATGTACTTCAAGTTGTTGCTGACAATATATGATACTGTACCAAGGAACTGTTCATCTAATATACATACCATGGTGTGCATGAAATAAAATTAAAATTCAGTAGAAACATACTCACGCCAAACAGTGTTATGATAATCCGAGACAATTTTTCTGCTCTCCTTTGACCATCATAATCCTGTTTACAAAACATAACATGTAAAATTAGTTTCCATCTTCAGGTAGCTGGGATAGCTCTATAGGATGGTGATTAGGTTACAACTTGGATGACTCTCTTTGGTAGTGTCCACATCAATAGTGCCTAACCAGACATCTATCCAGTGAGTACTGAGGACTCTTTCTCTGAACGTTAAAGTGGCCAGGGAATGAAACTGCTCACTTCTACAGTGCTGAGGTTAAGAGACAGCCATATCATCTCCTTCTTATATGACTACAGGTGTTGTGTTTAATTAACCATTACTGCTATGTAATTGACATTAACAGTCAAACAGATTCTTCATGTAAGTTTGACTTGTCTCTTTATGTGCAATAAATAACTACTATGTAGAGAAATTGAGTATTCAAGTGCATTACTTAAACTTTGTAAATGGAAACCCAATCATGAGTTCAAGTGTTATCACCTAACCTAAATGTCAAAGAATGCTTATACATAAAAATTCTAAAAAAAGCCTTACTGCAGTTTATACCAGCATGAAGACAAAAGTACAGTGTGATGCATATCTCGTGATGTTAATTATGTAAGACAGTGAAATGAAGTGAAATGCACTTACTGAGTTGTGGTTCATTCTTACATGAGTCCATGTCAGTGAAGACCAGGTACTTACAAAGCACAGATTCATTCAATACATACTGACATACATTGGTCTACTCTCTCACTTTACAATTCACATGTACAGCGATGTTTACAGTCACAACTCACTCTTTGCAAATGTTTATCTGTCAACTAGTTTCGACCTCAAGTATAGGTCGTTATGAGGCCAATGTACAAGAACATGAATGCATACAGAAACTAAGTGCCATAGTACTAAACGTCCAGTATCACTGTATTGGACGTTTACTGACCGATATAACAGGTCCGACTATTTGGTGTACAGCAGACTGGAGCATAGGACCTCTAATTTAACTGACGCAAACCCAACCTACAAAACTAACCAACTATCCTCGAAAAATGTTCATATGACAGTCTCCCTGAAAAGTAATATTATTGGGATTCCGTGTACCGCAGCGTACACTTGATCCGTTAGCACGAGAAGTCCAGACTATTACACAATCCTAGGTAATACTCCAGAAGTGGGGCTGGCTCTAATACAACTTTACACAGTCGGAATGGATCACTGAAAGTACAAGGCAATCAATCCAATCGTAAACTGCCCAGATTCGGCATTTTATTTTCCATGAGATCTGCAGAATATTAACCCATTCCCACATCCACTTAACGTACTCTTTCATGCAGTGCCTACACAACGAACACAAAATAAATATTCTTATATACGACGGCAGTAAAACCGACATCTTACCATATGAGTTGGAATAGAGTTGAACACATGCATTTCTCGTGTTATTTAGTACGGAAACGAAGTCCAGATGTGAGTCTAAACAAACGGAAAAACAACACAGTACCTCTGAACCGTAACACTAAACACGATACCAATTTACGATTCACGTGGCCCAATAGCTGCAAGACAGGTTTAGAAAATACGAAACATTTGACAAACGATATTTGAGCCACGATAACACGAGCAGAATTCTACGCCATGGTGTGCAAGTGTTGAACTAAGCACAAGAATCACGCTTCCCAAGTACGTGGAGTAACTTGCAACGAAATGAAACTTAATCTGAAGTAACTATGAACTTCTTAACAATATGGAATCCACACAGAACTATATTTTCGGACCAATTTTCATGAACTCTTATTTCACAATATCCCTTCGCAATTATTTACCCCTTATTTGTTCAATAGAATGTCATTAATTTTTTTCACTTTCCATCAGCTTAAAGTTCGAAAGGGCACCGAAACGTCATAATGCACTCCTTTGAAGTGGAGTTTTATGTCCATCAGGGCAGGACTTCTATGGAGGACAAAACAGACATTTGTATGTACACACATTATTTTAACATCAGTATGAATTATGACATTTGATACAAACTGGAAATTGGTTAATTTATGTAGTACACATTAAAACCAATGAACTTTCGGAGACAACAAATTTATGACTATAAACTCTTGATTACTTCTGTATTATCTGTCCACCACAATATATGCAGAACTTTCTTAACTAACATGTACTGTACAAAACACAACTAATTCCAAAGAAACGTTACTATCTGCAAATGAAGGATCTCAGATTTTGGTTATGAAACTTCAAAAGCGTAATGAACACAAAGGAAACACTAAAATATGCAATATGCTATTACTACAAGTTAATTATGTAACTTTTCTTGGTCAATATTGGTTGCATTTTTCTTCAGTCTGTCCCGAAGAGTCGTGAGTTTATCCAGTATCTGCTGATGATGAAATTTAGCTTCCTGATGTTGTCTACCAAGTCTTATAAGCATAGCTTGGTTCCTTTTTCTCGTTATTAGATTTTCCTGTTTAATTTTATTTGCATGAAACTCAATTTGTTCGATTTCCTTCTTCCTCTCTTGAAGTGTCGTTTTCATTGAATAAATTTTTTCAATCAGAACTTGTTTTCTCTTAAACATTTCGTCAGAACTGTCAGCTTTATTTACCATATACGCTACTTGCGCCGCATGCTGATCCATTGTGTGATTAATCCCAAACTGAAAATTTTGTTGACTTGCTAAGGTTAGTCTGGCTCTGTTTTGAGCCCATAATATTTTGTCGATTTCACTGCCAAATTCTTCGTTCTTTTGCTGAAGATGACATGTAAGGTTGTTCTGTATTCGTAAACTATGATCCAAGTCGTAGATCTTCTTTCTAAGCTCCTTATATTTGAGTCTGTCCTCCACATTTTCGTCTCTTTCGTTCACATACTTATCTTTTCGTAAATCTTCCATATATTCCGGACTATCAGCTGTGACTGCTAAACTTTGTTCTTGCGTTTCATCACAGAAAATTCCGGGTACTGTATTATTAATTTCTCCCATCGCCAACTAGTAAATCACGTTTCAAATTATTTCATCTAGTTGCCATTGCAAATACAAGGCAATGCGTTTCCCAAATGGCAGACGGATTTGAAGCCACGGACCACAGGACATTGAGGATGCCGCCAACTATTCCTACTATTTTTCTGTGCATTAGGTTGGGTAGCCTGTTTGATGTTCATGTTGAAGGAGTGAAATAGTTACCAAATTTGGAGTGGTAGATAAATTTGTAAGTTTAAAATACATTTAGTTGTGCAATAATGTCATATACCGTAAAACCAAGAGACGTTTCACCCGTACTTCAAAAACTGAGAAATTTCCTTCTGGGAAGAGAACACACAAATGCCTTGCGCTTTGGTGAAGGGTTGTCTGCTCGAACACAGCCACCACCTAATCTTCCTGAGGGTCCTGCGCACGTTTTGGCAGCAAATTACTATTGTTCGCGTGATGGCAGGAGAGAAGTTAAGCCTCCGGCAGTGCTAGCAGATTTGGGACGCATTGCTATTGCTGAAGGTGGCGGAGAAGGCACCAGCAGCGAATCTGTAGATTTGGTGAGAAAGAAACTTCCAACACCCGGGAAACCTTGGCAATGGGACTGACGTGCAGAGATGTGCAGTAAAAGTGTTACTCGAATGCGATGTGTAGGGCATATTAAATACTTGTACAGTATTCTGTGATGTAATTAGGTAGTAGGGGATACTTAACTTTGCACTTGGCATGCCATAGGTGGTAATCAATGAAGATTGTGAACAGACAAGTTAATTAATAGAAATTAATATATGTATTTCTCTTGCTTTCATTAAATTGTTAATACGTTTTGTTTCATTTTATGTGCTATTTATACCTTTATGACTAAAATGTTAAAATGATTTGGGAGGCAACCCTCTTTTGCTTTTCCAAGCTACAGATACTCTAGTTTGGGTAGATGACTGCAGGGCAAGTAGCAGTGGCTTGCTTCCAAACCGTACTTCCAACTTAAAATATTTTGAATGTTTCATGTTTATGGTTGCAATATGCATACACATGTGGTCTGAAGGTAAGCGCAGGGCAAACTTTGTATGTTTGTGTGTCTTGCAATGTTGCAGGACAGAGAACACCAAGATAGCTAGTAAATCCTGCACTGCTTGAGAATAGTGCCATCATGGGAATGGTGGATCTTTTGACATGACTGAAGGAGTTGCTTGTGTAGTGTGCTTATGTCTGTTCGAGACAGACAATGGTTAGGGGTGTTGGGTAGTGTTAGTGTCAGAACGAAGCGTCTCATGTCTCGTATAAACAGTGAAGTGAGCCGTCTGAGCTACCCACTTTGGTCACTTGCTGGCCGCCATATTGAAAGTTCGGTGACGGCACTGTTCTCAAGTAGATCCATAAATCCTTGCAGATGTGGCAGAGTTGATATATATGAAAAGAGAAGGGACAGATTATAATTGCATTCCTGGTATAAGTGAGATAAAATTTAATTCATGCAGTGTTTGCTCCCATTGACTTTGGAATTGTCTTCCTGTGTGCCATGCAGAAGAGTTGAAGATTACAATTAACATGCCATAATTTTACCCATTGTTTGTAAGGTGATTCAGGCTTGTTGTATTACAGTATTACAAGAACAGCATAAATATGTTCTGTCTAAACACACGCTTACTCATACAAATTAAAATTAGAAGCACAACACGTAGCTGCTTCTGATTTTAATTTTAATTTATAGGAATGAAGTTGTGTTTAGATGGATTATATATGCATTGTTCTTGTGTTACCCATTGGTTTGTGTGGGTATGGTACTTTGCCCTTCACAGTAAGGAGATCAGGTGTGAAGATCCAAGTCTTATGGGATGTGATACTTTGTTGTTGGGTGAATGGTTACCATTGTTTGAAAGGTTTGTGGTGCCATCATCTTCAAGGGTCAAGCAGTCCAGGAAGACCAAGTGTGTTTGGGAAATGAGTGCTTAGAGTAATATTTGGTCTACAAGGTAGGAAGTGGCAGGATGGTTGAGGGAAATGCGTGATTGAAGAACTTGATAATTTATATTGCTAGGATGATCAAAGAGGAAAGAGTGGGTGAGATATGTAGCATATGGTGTACATAAGAAATGCAAAGAACATTTCAGTCAAAAAACCTGCAAGAGAAGTTCAAAGATATGGGTCTTAATAGGAAGAGGATATGAAAATGGTTCTCAAGAGTATTGTTGATGGGATTGAACTGGCTGAGGCCTGGTTTTGTTGGTGGAGTTCTGAATGCAGTTGTGACCTCTCATTTTCCATAACTGCAGGATGTAACTTCAGTAGTTGCTTGATGGTCACCTCATAAGACACAGGCCTACATAGTTCGTTTATTAGCCATTGCATGATGTATAGTTGAAGATGGAATATTCATTAGGAAAGTTTACAGATATGTAGCTGAAAATGATGTATTTGAAGTAATGAAATTTCCAAACTTCTACTTCATTTGCCAGTATAAAGAAAATGACTGTCTTGTAGTTTAATGGATTGTGCACTTTTATGATCCACAATTGAATAACACATCCCACATTCTAATAAACTGGACAATCCCTAAGGCTAGGACTGCACATGTATATGGTGCATGAATTGAACTTGAAAATTTTCCTCCCATAAAAACAAAATGCTGGGTTTACCTTACAGCATTGTGTATGTGTCTCTAAAATTGTGGTTCAAGAGGCATGTGCTCTGAAAAGTGGACGTACATTATCATGGACAAGAAACTGCTGGATAAAGTGGCGCACAAAACCATCTGTTGATTTTGCTATGTGGATGACAGGTGCTCAGAATGGAAGCTGAACACATTCTTGTACCACGCCAATATTCATTTCACTATGGAGACAAAGAGATAGCTACTTTTCCTGCAGGAGACCTGATGACTTAGCCTGAAAGTTCACAGAAAACCCATCAACATGAACCTCAAATTCATGATTTGCAGATTCAAATGCTTTAGGACAGCAACAAGATATTTTACTAACGTACATTTTACTACTGACAGTGCTTAAGATTGTAAAATAATAAGGCCTTTGTTATGAGATTTGTTTAATACAAAACCCTTTAATTGCAAGGGAGCTGAGGTGTAAGAAATTTCTTGATCTATTATACCTTTCTCACATATTTTGAGCATGTTGTTAATAATAATACTTACTACTTAATTACCTACTCCATGGAGCAGAGTCATTCTTGAGAAGATAACTGGTTTTCAGCTAGTCAAAAAATTCCCACATTTTATGGTACCTGAAGGTTCATTACCGCATTCACTTGTCTGTCACTTGTCACTATCCTCTTAATAATGTTGTTAATAATATTTGTAAATGCATATGCATTGTTCACCACCGTTTGTAATGTACTGTACCTACTAGGTGGTGAGGGGTGGGGGCTGATTTTAGAGAAAAATTGACCTGCTTCAGTCAGCTGTAAAAGCCTATTAGGCTGTTCCTACAAAACAAGCTCTTGTTAATGGGTTATGTATCATCAGGTGAACTTGATAACTATTCTGTTTTGCACACTAGGAACAACAGCAGTAATATTTGAGTTGCATTCAAAAAGTACTGTTTGAATAATTAGCCTCACAAGTGAGAAGCATTCATTTGTAATCAGTTTTGACATAATCTTAGATAAAGTAATTATCCTCACTTTCAAATTAACTTAAAACAAAGAAAGAGGTCTGTTGTTAATAATAAAACTGAATAAAGATTCCAATTAAAGAAGTGACACAAAAAGTGACTGCTGCTAACTTATCACTATAGTGGTTAAAGTCTGTTTACACTTCTATGTATGTAGTTTAAGAAAAACATTACAGTTTTGCTGTAAAGACAACCACTAACTTTTATAAATACAAACTTAAAGGCAATAACTACCTGATCAACACCTTCAGTGTTGCTCTCTAAAATCTAAAAGCTATTCAAGTAATAATCAACATAAACAACAAAATAGTTTGTCATAAAAAGCCTAAAACACCTTCAAACTATTATACTGGAACCACTAATTGACCCTACCAAGATAGAAAGAACCCAATATAAGCCCTGACCACTAAAATACTCCATCCAACCAGAATCAAAAATCCTCATTGCCTTTTATCCAACTCCTAAGGGACCGAAAGAAACCCCTTAAGTGGGAGGGGGAAAATATAAACCATATAGAACCAGAGAATAAAGAAGCACCATACCATATATATATATATGTATGTAAACAAAACCTGGCCATCTCATAACCAATCCAGCCCCCCATTTCTATACCAGCACTTATTCTGATTTGTTGGACACCCTTATCCT
>Ga0123354_10003368_pt1 | contig 22031 bp, 11 predicted proteins | sample TergutLab28metaG_2_FD_97872 | JGI IMG/M metagenome (GOLD analysis project Ga0123354, IMG submission 97872) | Labiotermes labralis P4 segment gut microbial communities from Petit-Saut dam, French Guiana - Lab288 P4 | ecosystem: Host-associated > Arthropoda: Insects > Digestive system > Gut ... | reverse complement strand
TGTGAGTGCGGTAATGAACCTTCGGGTTCCGTGAAATGCGGGGAATTTCTTGACTAGCTGCAAACCAGTTAGCTTCTCAAGAAGGACTTTGCACCATGGAGTAAGTAAGTAAGTAAGTAAGTGTTCAGATCACTGTACTTCGACCCAACAAACCCACAACAGAAAGCTGCATAAGGGACAAGCATAGAACTACGACTGTTCCATAGCTAAAACATACTTCCTCTGCTACATATCATTCACAAAGATACATCTTTCACGTTTACACCAATAACTAACATTTTACACTGGATTGCTTACTTTTCCTTCATATTTACTGATTTATCGCGTACCTCCACAGAAACTCGCGTCGGATAATCACTGACATTGACAAGCGTCTGTTTCGGTTCAAGTGAAGCGTGAGACGGGAAGAAGTCCCTTGCTAATGGCCCGCACACCGCTTAGATGTCAAACTGCAAGAAGCATTAGTGCTCTTCTTCTGGCGGATTTTCTGTCAGGGAAGTATTCTTACATCAACCTCAAGAAAGGCGGCGTAAACCCCAACGAAGGCTGTTTTCAGCGTCGAAATTAACTTCATACCGTTGTCTAACATCCCATAATGTCACCTGGAGACATGCTGCGCGACAGCTTTGTTTTAATGATCGCATCAAAACAGATGCCTATACAGGGCGTGCTGATAAGTCCTTAGCCCGACCTACTTCCCGATGTCGTAGGAAGGAATCGATAGTGTCGTTGGAAACCAATCTACTGTTCAAATCACATAATATATGATTGCTGCAGACTCTTATTAACCTTTAGAGGGATGAAAGGCAATTTAATTTTCACGAAAGAATTATCAATTCGGGCTAAGGACTTATCAGCACCCCGGTATCTGTAGAAAGCTTCACGCGTTCAGGCACCGCGTGCAGAAGTAGAGGATATCTTGCGCACTTTTGGCATTTTATGCAACGTAGATCGGTAGTTACGACGTTTCGGAACTTATCGGTCCCATTTTCAAGGGCCAAGGAAAGAAACGACGCCTGACTCTTGAAGATGAGACCACCAGGTCGCCCTCATTGCTGATAAATAACTACCAATCTGCGCTTCGTAAAATCCCAGAAGAGCTCGGATCTCATTTAAACCAAAACTGATGGACAACAAGATTGTGGCAAATTTCACATATTTTCTACTGTGCAAAATACAACCCACTGCCACACTGTGCATGAAAAATTGAGGGGGAATAATATGCCTAAGAGGGACTTGGAGACACATTTCTTGCCCAGACCAGTAACTAACACTGCAGTGCTAACAACCGGATAACCAACGTGTTATTCAGCTTTTATTAAACTGAGACTTTTTATGTGACTGAAACTTATAAGAGAATAGAAGATGACACTCAAAGTTGTCACAGGCGCCCAGATGAGACTAATGACCAATTCCCCCCCTCCCCCCCTTGTGGCGCTGCGGTCCAACGCGGGCCATGGCCTCCTCATTCTTGAGGTTTCTAGATCACACACAACGACGCATCACAGTCGGTAGGACTCCTCTGGACGCGCGATCAGCGCGTCGCAGAGACCTCTACCTGACAACACACAACACTCACAACAGAGAGACATCCATGCCCCCGGTGGGATTCGAACCCACAATCTCAGCAGGCGAGCGGCCGTAGACCTACGCCTGGAAAAATCAAAACGGTACAATTCTTAATTAAAGACTGTTAATTTCGCGAAGCCAAAGAGCTAAACTAGTAAAACAAAGTGAAAGAACGAAACACACAATCAGCGACCGAAATAATTCATTGTTGAATGTGCACAATTTTTACACCAAAATGGATGATTATTCTTTCAATATTTTTATCAGTCTATTGTGGGGGGAAAAAATAACCAGTTGGACTGCAAACATTACTCCATGGTGCAAAGTCCTTCTTGAGAAGCCAACTGCTTTACAGCTAGTCAAGAAATTCCCCGCATTTTATGGAACCCGAAGGTTCATTACCGCACTCACAAGCCTCCGCCACCTGTCACTATCCGGGGCCAGCACAATCCAGACTGCAGACATTATCCACAAAATAACCCGCGAATATATGCATTACAACAATTCAGACTCCTAAACAGCGAGACAGAAAACAACATAAAACTATATAAACTTGTACCCTTGCTTTAGTTTGGAAATGAGCGAAATAGTCAATTTGGCGTCAAAACATTTCTCAATATACTGAAACTCCAAACTATCAATCGCAAAGAGATAAAATTATTTATCCGCCGGTTCCTGAGAGAAAGCGCCCCTTTTAAATTCCTGTAATCATTTACTGTATTTCAGGAACATTCTTATAAAATCATCAGGAAGTGGAAGAAATGCCAGGTGCATGTGTTGGTAACTAGATATGAGGAGTTCTAGAATTAAGGCAAATGTCTTGGAAATCATATTTACCTGACTCAGGTTTAACATCTTTCACACTCCCTAACACCTAAGCGCAAACAAAATGGAATATGCTATTACCTCTATGTATAGCCATTCCAACAGAAGAAAGCAGAATTCTCATATTTGGTACCAGAAAAAGTAGACAAAGTAAAAATAGACCTTCAGTGTACTGGTGGTAACGAATGTTAACCAAATTAGTTAACGTCGTTCAGTGAATACTCTCACGGATAAAAGAAGTTCGAAAATTGTGCGCCAAAAATAACACACGGCGCATTCGGTAGGAGTCTTTTAACTGGATTGAAGTCGGTGACACTTTAAATGTCGTCTCCCATTCTGCACTAATTCAATGATACGTCAAAAAACTTATTTTCTCTACTCATTACCTTACGTGCCTTAGCTTGAGTGACAACACAGTAAACAGACGTCACCAAAGTAAGTCTATTCACCAGTGTCCGCACGAGTGTGGTGAGACTATGTCAACCTTGGAAAAGAGACATGTCAAAAACAAGTCTATAATTCTGAAACAATCTTTTCTGTCAACATCTAAGGTCATGTTTGAAAACTATCGGGGTTCTGAAAATCTAAAACGCCCTCAGATCTCATATGGCCCCCTTGAAAAAGTGCAAGTGTAGAATGTTAAGTCAATACAACCAAATTAATCGCTAAAACACTCAAATACAACATGAAAACAATGTCCTCTCCGGTGTTCTCCGATAACGGCAACAGCATTACTTTGTATGCAGGCTGCCAAGCTTCGTCCGCTTGTCCTGATTACAGTTGGAGACATAAATGCGGGAGTATTTTCTATCCAATGCTCCGTCATTTTTTGAAAAAGTGTTGTTTGGAATATTCGCAGGCTTGGCCCATTTATACTTCTGGTAACAGCAACATGCAGATGCAGCATCTGTGAAACGATATGTGCAGGAGAAAACAGAAATACTCGGAGAAAACCCTGTCACATTGTCACTTTGTTCAACACCAAACCCACATGGAATCTTGTGGAATCCGAATGGGGCCTTCGAGATGACTGGCCAGCGACTGGCTGCCCCAAGGCATCAGTCAGAGCATCTAGAGATACACTTCGTACCTCAAGAAGAATAGTTTGCATCCACTAAAAAGGCAATGCGGTGAATGTTGCGTAAGGAAATGACTGCTGTTCATTGTAAAAACTATAAGGAATATACAAATATAGAGCGCGCAGAAAATACCGAGGTTTTGTTGTTAAAAGTGGCGATACGTGCACTAACCACCAGGTTTTAAAAATTAAACACATCTCCAGCCCAACAAGACGCTGAAGTTCCAACAGTAACCAAAACGTAACCTGCCACTATTCTTCATATGTGGAGACATTTGGTATAAGGATTGTGTCACAAAAACTTGTGACATGTGCAATATTGCACATTTCCGTGGAACTATGTTATATATAATACTTAATACAGACTTGATGAACCATGCTTTTATCAATTATTACTCCGAGAAGTTTCGGCCTTAGTTCTTGGCCATCTTCATGGAAAGTGATTTTTAATATAAATTTTAAAACTTTGTCAAGTTTAATAAAGAATGCATTTGTTGGTGTATGAACTTTATAGATATCAAAATGCACGGTACAACGATAAAAATTTAAAAAAAAAACTTTATACAATTTTATATTGTATAAACAAATTTCATTTTAAAAACCTTATTTGAAGGATTTTAATGTTAGAATTTTGATTGCAATTTTAATAATATATGCAAATCGCTAAGAATTAAATTTAAGCACAAGCTGCGCATATCGAAAAAACCACGAGATCCCTGAAGACATCCAAGAACTAAAGCCGAAACATGCAGAAGCAATAATTAATAAAAAAAACCTTGTGCAGTAAGTTAGTATTAAGTATTATATATGTAAAGACATGCGTGTTTATTCAGAACTTCTGTCCGATGTAAATTTACGACACACACATCTTATTTGCTTGGCACATTAAACGCCGGCGTTTACAACGACTAAGCGTGTGATGTGTTGGACACTCCGTTCTTCAATCAGTATTACAAAATAATACACGGCGCTTCTGACAGGAAAATGGGAGTCGAGGCACTTAAATGCTAGTTTTAGTGATGGTTTTGTATGTAGCTGATCTCGTACTGGCAGCTCTGAAGTGTTAATACCAACAGCCAATAATGCGATCCTAGTGTTACTTTCACTACTATATGGGACGTACTACGACAGTAAAGTTCTTTCACATTACACGTAATGATATCTGAACCACCTTCATCCGTGAATACACAAAACTGTAATGCTCAGAGAAAGCAGATGTCCAGATGCTAATGTGGACGGACGGACAAGGCGAAACCAACAATCACATGTCCATATTGCCACACACTAACAGCACCCGAGGCAGTATTATCCATTTCATTACAACATTTATTCTTTAAAAGGTAAAAGTCGTGCCATGGCTCAGGCGATAGTTTCCGGCCTCTCACCGCGAAGGACCGGGTTCGAACCTACGCCATTTTATGAAAAATTTGTGGTCTCGGCCTACTTCGGTTTTTTCCAGTACCATTGCACCAGAGATTCATATTCTTCATTTATTACCAAAGGTACATAATCTCTGTACCTTAAGTGTCGTTAAATATACACCACACACACGCACGCACACACACACACACACACACACACATGAATTACGGCCAAATTCAGGGCAGACCAAGAACGCTTCAAAACATCATTCCCTGCTTCGCTTCTTGGATACGAGCAACTATCAGTTAGGCTGTGAAAATAAAACTGTCTAAACTATGCCCACTTTCTTGTACGTAACGAAATTTGAAAGCGAATATTTACTCAGTGTATTTTCAACATAGCGGACTACAGGGAGCTACATTGCCGGCCTTGCAACACGCAAGCTAGGATGCACTCGAGGCCGATATATCAATGGCAACTGGGCGCGCCACATTGCGACCAACAGCACAACGCCTTACAAACGACGGCGCGCATCAGGATTCACGAGAGAGCAGAACTCCCATTGGCCACCACATGCAGCTGTTTCCTGAGCTACCACAACATGGTACGGAGTATGAGAATAGTCAAAGAGCAAGATCACACAAATAACCGGGGTATGAGAAGCGCAAGGTGCACACGTTGAGGGTTCAAATAATACTAGGGGTACAACTGCCGTCCTTACTTTTCACCCAAAATATACGTTGTGCCACTGTTTTATTTAGCAGAAACCATCCCCAATAAACCGGGGTTCCCATACTCCGCTTGTCCGTTACCTTCCACCCGTTAAATCATATTCCATGTTTAAGACAGATAGGCAGATAGTCCCCCCACATCGATTTCATACGTAACTTTGTCCCAAGTCTCAGCATCATTAAGGCAAAACTATAATTAGAAAATGCCAATCACGAGCCAAAGTATGAGAATCGTGTTGACACACAATGGTGACGGTGAAAGCACGCATGTTTTGATTGGTATCACTCGATCTTAAGAAACAATCCTGGTAGTTTCAACTGCTGCGACGTTAAGGGCATAAAGCTTGCACCAAACACTGAGAGATTTTCTTAATTATTCAAGACAGTGATTTAGTTGTAAGATTCAACTGCGCGACAAAGCTAACAGAACTCGCCGAAAATATTCAACACAGTATTCATTGTTGGTTACATTACAATTATATATATACACCGACACTCAGAATATATTTCCTGTGTAGCTTTACTACCCCCAGGAGTGCTAACGGAAGCCATCCCTACAAATCAATTTTAAGGAACGACACTAATCACAACTGTGGCCTGCAGCGGCTGTATAAGGGTTGTACAAGGCTTATAAATTTAGTAGCTGACGGACATGTCAATGGCGTGTTTTATAGGTGCTCAGGAATATGGACGTTTATTATCTTCCGAATACATGAAGGCATGAACCTACTAGTTAATTTTTAATCTTCATCCAAATTCGATTATATCAAATTTCCTCTATTAGACAAGACTGATAAATAAGAATATTTGACACAAAGGTCTAAGATTTTATATCCCCACACTGAACTTCCTTGACATATGTGCATATCCTGGATAGTTGCATTCATAGTAGTTGTCTGCAATGAAAGATGCACCAGTAACAGGTTTACACGTTTATTTTGAATTTGTTTATGTTATTTATGGTACGGACCCACTTCATCATTAAATAATATAGGTATATGCAAGTATTAATTGCGATGCAGAAGTCAATCGACATGTACATAAATCTCAATTAATTTATCCCTCATACTCCTACCTATCAAATTCACCACTCTTCCTATCATTCCACACTCTGAAGTAAACCTGTAACAACAAATTCTATCACATACGTTTGAGTCGTGATTCGCAATGCGTACCCTTAAATAATGCCCGTTATTAGAACGAAATAAAATCGACCAAACTTGGTTCTTATCGCTGCAGGGACATGCAGGTGCTTGACCAAAAATACATTCGCAGTTATTGCATTGTATGCTGACTAGCTGCTCGACGGCCTTCAATACGACCAACGGAGAACCAACAGCGGCCTACTCTCTCGGTTCCAATTCCTCCTTTGGTTTATGTAATTATGCGATTGGAGAAAAAGAATGATTAATGGATTTTACATTCAAGGGTCCGTGCATCGTGAAATATATGTCACTAATTGTCCAACAAGGTGCAACTGTGTACAGTTTATTTATATCTGTAAACCGGTCTACAAGTTTCGGGTGTTATCTATACCCTTAATTAGGAGTTCATGTCACTGTATCCACAGCATCTCTTCTCGTGAACGTGACTGGACGGGAACTGCAGTTCCCGTCCAGTCACGTTCACAACAGGTTGCAGTTACGGTTTTACTAGTGCCAGATGCTGTGGATACAGTGACATGAGCTCCTGATGATGGGTGGAGATACCACCCGAAACATGTAGAGCGGTTTACAGATATAAATAAACTGTATATAGTTGCATCTTGTTGGACAGTTATTGGTATATAATGATTAATGTCTCCCAAGTCAACTCACCTACAACGGTTATTCATCTACCGAGGTATTAAAGAAATCGGAATAAAACTTGACACAACTAGCAAGATATATTCAATTTCTCGGCAGTCTCCACATAAATCATTTAGGACTTTCGTAAGCATAATCTTAATGTTCGTTTGTTACATACATAAATCCACAATTTATATAAGCAAAAACAAGATCCTACATTACAATACAACTTGCACAAAGTATCTGTAGTCAAAATAACATATACATGTAACTGAAAAAGTCACAATCAGGCTATGATATGTACCTATCTCAACAGCACAGAAGCTAACTGCTTACATTACGTTTGTACAGAATGTCCAGCTTAATTACAGCTTAAATCAGAGAAGCTGTAATTATGATTTAAGACTGTCTACATATTTTCAGTATCAACTGTGAATTATACGACATAATCACACATACTTTCATGTGTTAAAAATTGTTCACATATAAAGGAATTTGAGGTAAGTTCTCTTTTGAAATATTTAATTTCAAAACCACAACATGAGGCAAAAATATCTACTTCCAGAACCCATCCTGTAGTTGGCAGGTTCATTTAGGAATCTAGGAAGTGTGTCTTAGGGGAACTTAAGATCACCACGTGCGCGTGCATGCTTATAGTAAGATCTTAAGTTCCCCTAAGACAACCTGAAGATGGCCAGTACAGGCCGAAACATGTAGTTGTCCATTATATAGTCATTAAATACACCTCGTGTGACACAGTTGTGTTTGGCTACATACACTTTTCCAAGTTTATTTAGGAAAGCGTTGGAAACGGCCTGTCCAGCGAGCTTAATCAGAATAATAGAAATTGGCTACACTATTTTAGCCGCGTTCGCAAAATTACGAAAAGCTGCTATCAGCATAGTCACGTCTTACCTTCCCTCTGTCCACACGGAACAACTCTTCCACCTGAACGGATTTTCATGGAATTTAATACGAGTATTTAAAAAAAAATGTCGAGAAATTTTGTTTCATTAAACTCTGACTAAGATAACGGGCACTTTACACGAGGAACAATATACATGTTTGATCACATCTTACTCAGCTATTCTTAGAATGAGGAATGTTTTGGGCAAACGTTGCAGAGAAAATCAAAACACAATTCACGTTCAGTAACTATTTTTCGAAAATCGTGCTGAAACAGAGACGGCCTTCTCACTGCAAACGGATACATTACTTCATTGTGTTTCATTAAATACTTCGAATCCGAAACATAAAAAGGTAAATGTTTAGGCAACAATATTTACTTCGAAAAAGACCGAAATAAAATACTATATTTTTTTATGTATTACAATATATAATTTGCCCTGAATTGTAATGTTGTGAGAAAAAGGACGCTACACACTGCTATGCAGAAACGACCTGTCGGGGAATAAGTCTACATTATTTTACATTACATTTCCTTATGTATACACTACAGATGTATGAAAAAACTCATTCTTGTGTGGGGGGGGGGAGCGTTTGTCTTAAAAATCGACAAAGTACATTTTCAGTTTTATTCAAGGCAGGGAGTAAAATTCACCGACTGGGACCGAAAGTAAGGTTTCCCGGTGCTTTAAGCAAAGTGATATCAAACTGCATGGAAACTGGTTAGGACGTTTTTCATGAAACCCCTCTCATAAAAGTAGGAAGCTCAACACAACACAGAAAGCTGATCTCATTAGGATGCATAAAGTTTACTTGAAATATTTTTGGATAATTTTTGATGTAGTCATAGACATTGTAAGAATGGTTTTTGTAATCAGTTCTTATCTTCAGTAAATCAACTCCATATTCAAAAACGCATTTGGAAATATTAGTACTCTGTGGGGTGGTCTGGATATTATCACCCTTATTTAATAACTGAGAGTCCTTATGTCTCTTTTCTCCATATTTGACCTCGGAAACTACTTAACCAGCTTCTGCTACATTCGGTATTTTGGATTTGCACTGCAATCATGTGCGAACTTCCATTCCGTCCGCAAAAGCACATACCTGACGAAGGATTTCAAAAGTTTCACATTTTTTCGCCCTCAGAATGAGCTATTCGTGATGATTTTGAGAGCGTACATGACAAACAACACACACATACATACATACATATACACATGCACATATCCACAACCACAGTCATTCATGTGCTCTTGCATTCCAAAAATCTTTTGCAAGGGCAAATTACAGAAAAGTATGGCATCTGTCGTAAATGTGGCCGAGGTCCTTACACGAACGCACAGTTGCGAACGTTATTATAAGAAATCGTACGAAACCTAAGACAGCATTTACTAGATTAATACTGTTATTTTTTATTAATTAGTATTACTTTTTTAAAATAGCAAAAACAATGTTCAGAAGTTGTACAAATAACAGGCATCATCCGGACCTAGGCATTATATCCAAGATCCTACCCATTTCAAAATTCTCCTTTAAGTCTAAACGGTTTCGTTAAAGTTGTCGACTCTGACACGTTTATTCTCCTACACCCTTCGAAACCCAACGATGTTGCTTCTGCAACTACAAGCCTTCAGACTGATAAATCTGTGATCAAACCGTTCAGTGAATGTGTTCTGTATAACCAAGGCTCAGGTTAGCTAGCTTGTACTAAAGTCGGACAAAGCGTCAGGCACCCTCATTTTGTACCAATCAGATTGCACGGTTAATTATAATAGTCTCGCAAAGTATGGCTGTAGATTACGGGCCGGGATAGCGTAGTCGGTATATCGACTCACTACGGGCTGGACGGTCCGGGGATCGAATCCCGGTGGGGGGCGAGATTTTCCGCACCCGGCCAGGGGGCCCATCCAACCTCCTACAAAATGGGTACCGGGTTTCTTTCCCGGGGGTAAAGCGGCCGGGGCGTGGCGTTGACCACTCAACCCTATGTAGCGCCGGGGTTAAAGAAACAGTAGAGCTATACCTCTACTCCCCTCTGGGCCTTGTTGGCCTGTTCTAGGGTGAACTTTACCTTTCTTATGGCTTTGGATTAGTTCGTCGGTTGTCCACCAGATACCGCATGTACTCCAGTCTCCCAGCATGCGACAAGCTAGCTCAAGTAAACAGATGGTCAAAGCATAATCACGTGGCACCAGCGAAAACAAACTGCCATACTTGTGTGACACGATGTGAAGGAGCGGAGGGAAATGGAATGGTTCGGCGCAGTAGCACAGAGAATGGTCCTACGCAGGCCGAGTTTAAAATGATGAAAATGAAAGGTTACAAGAAAAACATTTCAGGATTTCTGTGGCGTTTCCTTCTTTGCACTGAAAGAAATGCTATTCGTAACTGCGTTTACGTTAAGCTGCTAACACAGGAACGTATTAAGCATAGAGAGATATGATGCCGACTGGTGCATTGCGAGTTGACCAGCGAGTTACAATGGGGCAGTGTGCACGCAGTGTGACGAATTGCGACCTTTGAAATAGCGAGCTCGGAAAAGGGTTCGTTCAGGCTCCGAAATTAACCCCAAACTCTACTTTCTCCTAAATTTTCGTAGCTGACCCACCTCTCCCCCAGAAAGTTAGGTATAACGTAAACATTTGTGGTCCGATATCTAGTAAAACGTGCCTATCCTCGAAGCTCAAAATAATATTAAATGTTCTTGGAGCATTTCTAAATAACTCATCCAAATACTACAATTTACGCACTGAAAATCAACAGCAAGTAGCGCGACTGTGAAACCTAAATATATCGGTTTTCATCTGGGCAAAAACAGAACGAAGTAGGGCACAGGTTGGGTAAGATTAACATATCTTTCGATATAACGCCCAACCACCATTTTAAATGTTTTAACTACATATAGTTATGCAATACACATATCTCCTCCTTATGTAACTGACTTGCTAGATTTTGTGTATTTTATCAATGTAAACACAGTGGGATCCAAACGTGTACACAGCATCTGTTGACTCGATCTGTTAGAAGGTCTGATGATGGCCGTTTAATAAGTTCGAAACATGTAGCCTCGTATAGAATAAAATAGTTGTACTGACGTATATTAATTACTGTTTTAGTATGTAATTATTTTACCGACTGCTATAATATTATACTATGAATATAAGGCATTAGTAGAAATATACGTTTCGAATAGGGAATACTTCGGACACAGATGCATCACATTAGAATATTCTGACTATTTCTGAGAGATGGTTCGTCAAGAAGAATGGCCTAAGAAGGGTCACTGTATACACGCCACGCCAAGCCCACCCCACACCCCCACCCCCCGGGGCAGAGAATAATACGTTTTCTGAATAACTGGAGCAGACAGTACTGTCTTCAGGCTTTCACCAGCTAGCTGTAAAAGCTCAGTACAATAAACACGTATCGGTGCCAAATAGTGGCATATTACCCCCTTATTAAATACAGTACCACCGGATCGGTTGTTTCAAAAACCTTTAAAAATCGGAAAATGAAAATGAAACGACTACGAACTCCAATATCCAACCGTTCTTAGAGGAAGTACAGTCGTCACGAAATGTGTCGTCCAGTAGTACAGCCCATGGTACAGAAACCGAGTGTCATGTGTCGAAATCAGAAATTATTAGACGTGCAAAGAGATGGAAGTAATTTGACAGTAATTAAAAAAAAATGGGTTTTACTCAAGATGGTGATAAAACATCTCCACGTTCGGTGTGCATAATCTATACTGCAGTTGCACCAAATAGTTCTATGGCGTCTTTCAAGTTAAAGGTTTAGTTTGAAATAAAACACAGATAACATACATTTAAGTCCCTTTATGTTTCTTCCTATGTATATTAAATAAAAATGTCGTCATGACAACATATGTGCATACGAAATTCAAGACAGGCAATGCAAGTATAAACGTAGCACTGAGGCGCGTTCCCGTAACCACTATTGTCGTGGAAAGGCAAAAGCATTGCAAAGTCTTAGTGTCTGTCTTTAGCCTTCGTTATCTAGCATGTAATGCGTATGCCTGTCCGGCTCTACCACATTTATCCGAATTATTTTTGCACCGAAAGCTGTGGACTGAATTTCTGATTCGAACCCAACACGCAAAGGGCTACCTTTACCTTACATAAGACTCAACTGCTAGCGTGCCTTCGAGGTGGTCCGTGAGTAAGAAACCGTAGTTCTCGAGTGATCACCAACAAAATCCTATTGGACCAATTGGATAGAACAAGTTCTTTAGTAATGTAGGTCTATCACCCACGTGTCGTTCGCGAAAGGAAGGTAGGAAGGACACCTATCTACAGGGAGAGTCTCTCACTAGAGGCCCCAAACTATTGTCTATGTATACAGTCGAACAGCGCGGGTTTCTCATTCGTAAATACTGGCAAACAGGTTCATTTAAAGCATGCCAGACGGCATTTCGAACGGAATTTGGTGATAGACGTGCACCATCGAAGTGCTGCATCCAGAAATTGGTTAAAAGGCTAGAGACAAGGGGAAGCCGATCTAACGCCTGCCGACTTCTTTCTTTGGGGCCTACTGAAGGGCAAAGTGTACAAAAATACATCCCGCACAAATGAACAACTCAAAGACGCTATACGCCAAGAGATTCAAGCCGTCAACGTCGATACTTTGGAAAAAGTATTCCAGAATTTGGAGAAACGCATTCAAGTGTGCTTGGATGAGAAAGGAGACCAGTTTCAGCATCGATTATGAACAGGTCCTGTTTTGCGTCGTTCCCGGTATGTGTATATAATTTTTCAAGCCATTATCTCAATAACATAATTTTTTATAGACAACAGTTTGGGGCCTCTAGCGAAAGAATCGCCCTGTATAATGCTACGGATTTCAACTCCTGCGACGCGAGAAGTAATGGGAGCCGCAGACTTACGTGGTTGTTCTCGAATTCCAAACAACCTCGGTTTTTGTATAATTCTGTCCCGAAATCACCTTAAGCAATATTACTTTATATTGGGAGCGGCCTTTCATAACAGGTAGATTTCAACAGATCTGATATAGTGCTTATCGAGAGAGGGAATAAAACAGCACTTGTAATAGATACAGCAGTTCGCTTGACTCATACCCTTCTGAAAATTGAGACTGAAAATTACGAAGTATCAAAACTTGGCCATGGAAATCGAGAGCATCTGTAAGGTTAACATCGTATCTACACACCCCTTCGTCATCTCAGTGGAAGAGTGGTCACGAAGAACTTCCTAAAATATCTAGAGAATACAGGTTTAACCAAAAACGTCTTAAGAGTGGGACAAAAGCAAGTAAAATCACGAACATGTCATACAGAAAGCAAATTCCTAGGACATGCCCCTTGATATTAGAGGACAATTTGGGATACATGAAGGTTTCCCAGCCGAGAAGTGTGGTGATTAAGTTAATCATACAACTGTTTCTGGTACAATTCTTCTGTCGCCAAGCAGCAAAATCACGATTTTAATAAAGCATTCCATGAGCATTAACTCTGGAATTCAGGTTTTATATCTCTGCCAGTGAGCCAAGAACTCAGAATAGTGGGTCGCATATAACATAAGCGAACATTTCTTTGCGCCAATTGCCTTATTTCGCTTTAGTTGAACACTGACATTTTTAAAGGTAACAACACAATTCTTTCAACTTGTTACAAAGAGCCAAATGTGATTTGACAGGTGCAAAGTCCACACTGCCCCCAAGTTGGCCTTTCGGCCGTACAAGCTGCGACAAGCAATACAACACGGATGACCAGCTCCTTTATTGTCAAAGAACACGTTTCTAAAAAAGACTAAAGTCAAAAACAGAACAATGGCTACAGTTTATTGAGCATGGATAGAATTTCAGAACAGTCGCAACATTAATACGTGGTTCTAAATAGTGTCTAGGGCAATAAAACAACACACACACAAGAACGTCTTATCAATATGTGCAAGAAAGCAGATACTGTTAATTCTTTTCGGCCCTGTTTAACAACGGTCCCTTCGCAGTAGCTAGTTCCACAGATCAGAGGCCTTACGAATCCAATGGCTGCTCAGTCAGTCATGGAATTCGCTGTATTTTATAAAAAGAGAAGGCCCACTATTCTAATAACGAGATCCTGTCGTTGGTTTCTATCCCGAGGCAAATACAGGCAGACCATCTACTTCAAGATCCACGTTAATATTAGTCTCCCACATGTGTCTAGGTATTCCTAGTGTAGGAGTGCACAACATTCACAAAAATCTAGGAGCCACCGCAATATTCTAGGTGCCGGAAGCGTTACATGAAAAAGATTTCATACTGAGACATGAAGAAGATTCCATACTGAGGGCCCCACAAATATATGGTGCTACCGTACAAAATTCAGACGCCCGGGATTACTGTACGTCTCTCCTAGTATCCTATTCTCCTCACTTTTGGAAGAAAATTTTGTAAGAATTGCCATTTTCTTCATGCTTGCTATACTTCTCACAAATCGCATCCTTTGATTAACCCAGAAATGAGCGACAATCACAAAAGATTAAGTCCTCATTATCTGAAACTGTCTCCAGCTTCCTTGGCCTTATGTTACCCCTAACATGCAACAGGCACTGCCTGTAAATAAACATCATCACAATCCTCCGTTCTTAAACCAGTGTGACCCTGACATTTGTTTCGGCACCTTTCACTGCAAATTGTAGTTTCTCTCTTAAATGTCACAAACAGATGAACTGAGAGTAGCTAAGAACTGTAAATAAATCTATCTTTCGCTTTAAGAGCTAACTTCACATGTGCAAGTAACAGGTAGCTGATATGCACTTCGTCAAAAATACTAAAAACTGTAACGTTGTCATGCTACCGTGCTTCTTTCTCATATGACATCTGCACTGCAGAACAAGGAATATACTGTTTCCTGTGGCCTCTATGATCGGTCAATTTCCGCCTCAGGTGAGAAAGATTTATTGAGTAATTCAAGGCGATATTACTTAAATTTATGAGTTCCTATGCAGTAAACGCGCACCTCAGTCCACAACATACATCCATGGCGGACTACAACCCAACTAGTCAGAACTGCAGAACTGTGTGTCTGACTGAAAATGCAAGAAACCAGAATGCACTAAACCTACAGAAATATCCCTATCAATGAAGCCTTCCTTTCCTATTGGAAAACAGCATAAAAAGCATCCACAAATATTCCAGCTGTTTCCAGCCTTCTTGAACACAAGTAACGAATATATTATTAACAGCTATCACAAAAATCCAGCCCTGAACTACAAGCCTAAGGTTTATTCTCCACAACCATATGAATGAACTGTTTGTGTGTACCCGGCCAGTTCAATGCCCGTCTCCTGGTACAAGCATATACATCAACACCCAGAGAAAACACAACACACCAGGAAGGTGATTGGGCCAGCATTCGAAATTGCTGGCTATTCTTCTACACGGAGTAAAAGAACGTGATAAATGTAGAGATTATGAGTTCAATTAGTTGAATAATTATCAGCATTTTACAGTGAAAAATAATTTTCTATCTGACACAAATAGTACTTCATAAAACCAAATATCCAGAAAACGTTAATACGTCACACACCAGGTCGTTTAAAGAAAATCAAAGGCACCACTGTTCGAAAACGGTAAGAAAATACAAATTAAAAAGTAAGGGAAGAGTCAAGCAACAAATGTGTTTCTTAAAACTTTCAAAAGATAGAAATTTTGTATACGTTGTAACCAAAGTGGGAAGAAACAAAAAGCCAATACGAATGCACATAAATAAAAACTTGTAAGGGGGTGCGATCTCACAGCTGCGTTTATTCCACATGATAAAAAATTAATTTACACTTTTTATATTTTAATAGGCCGGTCCCAGTGGCCGCGCGGTGAAAGGCGTAGGTCTGCGGCCGCTCGCCCGCTGAGATTGTGGGTTCGAATCCCAACGGGGGCATGGATGTTTGTCTGTTGTGAGTACTGTATGTTGTCACGTAGCAGTCTCTGTGACTAGCCAATCACTCGTCCAGAGGAGTCCTATGGACTGTGGTGCGTCGTTATGTTGGATCTAGAAACCTCAAGAATGGGGAGGGCATAGCCCGTGTTGGGCCGCATCGCCACAAGAAAAAAAGAATGAAAGGTTTTCATAGACGTTAGCCCAATGACGGCTCCATTACAAAAGCCGAAACACGTTTCAAAAGTAAATGTAATCAAAGAATGTTTGTTAAGTTGTGATGACGGAATAAAATCCCCCCCCCCTTTTTTTTAATTCTGTACAGACGTGACAACGGGACTGCGCATGCTAGGCTTAATGATTAAATTGTGACTGTGCCTAAATCTTCCCCTTCTTACACAGTCGATATTGCCAAATCTCTCTCTGCGATCTTGCTGCAGTTCCATTACCCGAATTCGGGCCATTCACATTTATCGTTACCTCAGTTGGACTGTTTGTAAACAATGTAACCGACCTGCTGTAGGTCGAACGCGGCATTTCCTTATTTACCACTAGGCATGAATGTCACTCTCACTTCACCGCGACTTTCGTCCCACTTACATCAGTACAATGGATATATTTCTATCTCCCATCCACCGTCTTCCCTGCTTGATCTCGGTTAACCGCCTGTCGAAATCAACGGCTAATTGGACACTTTAACACAGCTCTGATATGGGCTACATTCCGTGCACATGTCAAAATCACTCTTTACCCTGAAGTAACAGGTGGCCTAATCGTAATTAAATTATAGCGCGAAGCAAATTGTAAAGAGTGTGTTTCAGGCTAACATGTAAATAATCTTGATTTTGTTCATCACTATAGCAATACGTTTGCTATTTTACACGATCTACTACGTCACTACCTACGGAAGTGTCTGCACAATTTGCAACTGAACCACACACATTAAGCGCCCTATACACTCTGTTACACTAAGCGATTTTATTGTGTGACGTCATACATGCCGGAAAAGTTGAGTAAAGTACGCAGTTTTGACAGGCAATAGCGCAGGCCTCAGTACTGTCCTTTCCAGTCGTCTTTCACACGAAGAACTGCGCAATTCACTAAGGGAATCCCACAGTTTCCTCAGTTTACCTGCCGACACCATGATGGCATCATCTCAAGGAACGCAACCTTCCAAAATTCATTCTGCTGATAAGCATCGCATGACATATTCCTTTTCACATATAATTTCTTACTCCACATTTTACGCTACCTTTTCTTCTTTTCGTATAACATTATGGCCGATGTGGCTAGCAAACAGCAAACGACAGCCTTGTTTTTATCCACCATAGTCACACGCACAAGAAGACACACAGAACTGACAAAGAAACTAACAAAGAAACTGACAAACCTGATGGGAAACCTGTGCTGTGCCAGAGAAATTTAGTTCAGTTATTCGTGCAGGTATTTTACACAGTTAAACTGCACAGTTTAACTTAGAGTGTAGGGGCCCTTTACATTAACGGCACAAGTTTATGGCCATGAAACAGCGATCAGTTTCCAGCAGCAGGCCTATTCAGACACAACAGCTTAATTATACACAGTCACGAGTATTACTGTCAATAGTCTGTGTCTGTTGCACGATACAATGTGGGGAGGAAAAATAAATTCAGTCATATGCGTTTTGACGCCAGACGGCACGTTAAGCTTTCTACACTTCCCAAGAACATCGGCTCTGCCAACGAGGTAACGCGGAGGAAAAGAATAGGTTTAGTTATTGAATATACTTCAGTGAACTCTTGCATTAGCCAGATGCACAACTTTAGTCTGGTAGAGTTTTAAATCAATTTTAGCAGGGACCGTCGTGAAAAAACATTAATATCCATTTCCGGTTAGCAGAAATACAGTTAAATTCTTTATCGTTCTGTATTGTTCAATTCGGTTCCTGGGAAGAGACGTGTTTATTTGACGACGCTGTCGATTGTTAAAAGCATACTGCGTAGATGGATAAAATTACTGTGGAGCAGTGGCTGAACAGTGACACTATGTCCAACACGTATCCCATATGGATTGGCCGAGGAGTGAACACAATCCTCCGTCGTCAACGGCCGGCGATTGACCGCCTGAGCCAGGGAACGGGCCGCAGTTAATCAGCGTGTATATTGATCTGGACATCTCCACTCTGTGGATGGAGGAAAGACGTGTACTGCTTCGTCTGCATGAAAGTGACGTACGTAAAATCCGTCGCTCATTCAGGATTATATGAAGCTAACAAAATCTACACGATTCGCTTTACCATCTTCAAGAATGGTTATTGGTAGGGAGGGGGTGGGGAGACAGAGAACAAGTCGGAGAGCATTCCGACGAACTTGCCTTACATCCATCATGCACACGAGACGCTTGCAAGAACCGGTTCAAGCCAGGTTGGTTGGCTGGTTACCGGCTCCGCCTCCAAACACCGGCTCATTCGAACCCAGGACTTTCTACTCGCCCAGCAGGTCACTCAATAACACAGAACCCTCCAGGGTTGGTCAAGTCTTTGTTTGAATTATAACAACACAGCCCAAAGTTACAAATAAAAACAACACATCAGCCTTCCTTCAGCACATCGCTAATTCAAAACGCTAGAAACTGTTTCAAAATATTTACGGAATCGAGAGCAATCATTTCACCGCAGTATCAGTCCTTATATTATATTTCTGTATCCTCCTATGGCCTTTATTTATGTTAGATGTCAAAATAACCACACAGAAGTCGTGCACTAGGCCTATACGCCTGTCGGCTCTATTAGTGGCCCGCGAACTGAAAACGGCTGTTAGCTTCCTCGAAGCGGAAGAACTTAGGGTTCAATCTCCTTGACCAGCCCAATAACAATTAATAGACCTATCAAGGCCGTACCTATTTCGCAATGGCATAGTTCTACGACATGCTGCAAGGTCTGGGCTTTTAGAAGTTGCAGGGAAGGGGGCATGGGGTGGGGCGGGGGGGGGGGAAGGTGAGGTTTAAGCTGGTCTTAAACTCGTAGCAGCAGGTAGGTACATGCCTTACCACTAGCGATTCGTTTTAGACCAGCGCCATGAATCCAGGCGTGTGTGCAAATGTGGAACGCACAACACATTTTAATTTAATCGGGGCAAATTACGTGACCGCATTCTTTTCTCTTCCGCATTTTTTCATCTGCTTAGGGTACTGAAAGCATGGTAAACATAAAATTCGAACATAATCACATTTCACTTTAATCACTTTATTTCAAATTTCGAACGCTCTGTTTCTTTGCAACGTCGTAAATGTGTGCACTTTTCTGTTATTCGTTTTTTAATAGTTTTACAACGTATTTGGAAGCACCTTGGTGCAACGTGTGAAGGATTTCGGTATCTTTCCTCGACCCCTCTGGTAAATACAAAGTTTCTGTGGGCCTTCACTTTTTTCTACAACCGTGCCGAAGGTGGAAATGAAGTGGGTAAAGAATCTTTAGCTACGAGATTTGAGGTGTTCATAGAGGCTAAAATCCACCCTATGCACATTAGGCACTACGGCATGGAAACTTATGGAGGTGGGGTGGGGTGTGGAGGAACAGCTACACTCAAATGCAACATCGACCCGAGGAAGGGGTATGTGACCACCATGTCTCGAAGCGTTTTACTCTCAAGGAGGCCCGGATTATCCCTTAAATAAGAGTGGGTGGGGCCCAGTGACGGCCTGAACCCTGTGAAGAAATAAATCACTTGTCCCTCCTAGAAATAAGATAGGATTCGTCACTTATCCATGCCGTAGGGTGGCCACTACACCGACTTAACGACACTAGTCTGCCAAGTACTTCTTTACCAGTACGCCAAGGGAACATACTGCCCCAGGGTAATCGTGGCAGTATGTTGCTACGAAGCGTCGGTAAAACAACTGAAATACAACACAGTGTCACAACGCCAAAGACACTACAATCCGTTATAATGAATGACGCATTAAAAATCTTCTGTGGGGTCTATTCCACCGTATTTCGTGTGCGCTGGATCTAGCCGTCCACTAAATCCTACATGGGTGGCAGATGGGCACCCCTAGATTACTGCAAGATTATGACGAAATAGTGTCTAGTCTTCTTAACGATGCTGTTAATTTGGAAGAGGCCAGTTCACCCTTGAGAAGACCCGCAGGTGAACAATGAAGAGTGGCCACTAAGCCCTCGGCTCAGTTTACAACAGCCGTCCAGACACCTGCAATATCAGACTCGCCGGGTTATGGTTACATCTTATTCAAGCTCTTCAAGACAATCACCAGACATGGGTCACACGACCTACAAAGAATTGGTTATCTACAAAGAAGCAACGGGTGCAGTCCAACTTGTACCTCAGCAAATTACATCTGTCCGAATTGTTTGTGCGTACATTAGCAACATTAAGGATTGCGTAACAGAAAGTGACTTTGTAAACATATGTGTTGGCATAAGATCAGAACAAGAATAATCAGGGATGCACTGCATGCGACTGCAGCCTTACCGCCACAAAGGGCGTACCAGCAGAACAACATTCACGACCCTGAATCTTCATAACCCTATTGTAATGTTATATGTTATAAAATTACGAAGAACAAAATCCAAAATTAAGTTCATTTAAAAAAAACGGTGAAAGTAAAACACGAGCCCGGACGAACACAACCTATCAAGTGCGGTGTTCACACATATGCCAATAAATCAAGAGAGATTAGTCCTCCCAACAACTCGCACTTGCAGCTGCTCTTCTCATTTTAAAGTGTGAGGACAGAACAAGCTTCAGCCTTGCCTGTGCCCTTCCTTCCATCAGCGTGACCGATCTCCATCATAATCATTATATGTTGGAGGTTAGGTGCGGTTAGGCTGGAGTAGTGTCCGGGCTGCAGCTCGGACACTACTCCAGCCTAATCGCACCTAACCTCCAACTTACAGCAAACCAAGAACGAAACGACCAATGTGGTAATCAACATCATAGTCGCGAGCTCCTGATGATGGGCATAGTAGTGCCCGAAACATGTTGAGCCTATAAGAAGTACAATAAAACAATAAGTGGCATCTAGTTGGTTTTTATTCTTCAGTTATCACAATGATGCACGGTCCAACAAACATCAAATGTGATGCATGTGTTGGACAAACATAACAAAAATAATATTTTAGTTCATCCTTCTGTTCTTGGGACTTCCTACTGATTGATCCAGGTACAACCACCACAAAAATGATATTTACAAAATTCACTTCTATTTTTATTACTTAATTTTAATAGTATTTACAGAGCAAACACTTCAACATTACTACGCAAAATGCAGCGCACAAACCTACCACTACTGCACAATCCCGATATTCACAGCTCCATTAAATTCATGATATTTAGGCCACTTTACTATGATGGTACTGTAAATCAAACACCAGAAGAACAAACTCAATGAGACGTCATTCAGTCTCTGGACTTTCTCGGTTCCGGGCTACAGATAGCAGTGTCAGACTGAACAACTGACTTGCATTGAACGCAGCAACAGTACGCCGCATTTCGATCAGGGTGTGACCAGTATTACATGGCGTCTGAAAGAATCGAAAAACAAGATCTTGACCGTTTCAAGTCTCAATTCTTTTGATACACCATAAACGCACTCCTTTAAGACAACACGTGAAAACCAGCAATGTGGCCCGCGGACTGTGTTTTAATCACCACAGGCAAAACACCGGCTTTCTTCGTTTTCGTCACTAACTCCACTGACTTTCAAAATACTGCGTGTACGGGCTAGAGGTATACAAAAATACATGCTTATGTTCTAGTACCTAAAAGCTTTATGAAATTTACCTTTTCACCAGTGTACAGAGTAACTCAAAAAGATTTATGCACGTCCGTACACTTCAATGTGGGCACCTGTTGTAGCTCGACAGATACTGCACTCTA
>Ga0123354_10003365_pt1 | contig 22038 bp, 9 predicted proteins | sample TergutLab28metaG_2_FD_97872 | JGI IMG/M metagenome (GOLD analysis project Ga0123354, IMG submission 97872) | Labiotermes labralis P4 segment gut microbial communities from Petit-Saut dam, French Guiana - Lab288 P4 | ecosystem: Host-associated > Arthropoda: Insects > Digestive system > Gut ... | reverse complement strand
ATTATACAATATGTATGTCTCCTGTCACAGGCATTTCTTCCTGGTACTTCTCTTGAACCAGCGGTGATCCCCACCACTCAGGCTTCAAGCTTCACACTGCAGTACTTTCCGTATTATGTGTGACGTTCCAAGTATAGCTGTCTTTCATAGTGAATATATCAAATATTTTCCTGGTACAGCTTCCAAATTTTTCCTTAAGCTTCTCGTAACTATTCCAGTGGCTCCAATTATTACTGTTATAATCGTGCATTTCAGGTTCCACATTCTCTGTATTTTAACTTCTTTCCCGCTTCCTTTTGCACAACATTTCTGTCTGTGGGCATTGCCACATCTATCAGTGTGCATGTTTTCTCTTTTTCGTTTTTAATTATTATATCTGGCCTATTTGCTGTAACGTCTCTGTCTGTGTGTGTACTGCTTGATTCCATAACACTGTGACATCTCCCTCTTCATACATTGGCTTGGGCATGTGTGTGTAACATTTGTCTGTGGTTTCAGTGCCTAAGGCTTTGCATATTGAGTAGTGCAAATGAGTACAAACTTTATCGTGTCTCATTAAATATTCGTTCTTAGCCAAAATGGGACATCCCGAAGTTAAGTGGTCAATAGTTTCTTCATGTTGTTTACATAACCGACATTTACTTTCAATTTTTTCCTTCAAATTTTATTCTTAAAATAGTTTGTACTAAATTCTAGGTCTTGAGCTGCCACTATTTTACTTTTGTTTCTCCCTTGATGTCACCAGATTTTAGCCAGCGATATGACTGTTCAATGTCCAACATCTTTTCGTCTAAGTTACGTGGCAATTGTCCATGCATCCTTTTCCCGTGCCATCTTTCTTTTGTTTTCTCCGCTATGCTCTCCTTCATTTTTCTTGTTTCTTTCTGTACTTCTGTCTTCAGGCATCTAGCTGTCTGTAACACTGCTGAGTCGGTGTTGTGTTGGTGAGTTCTGAAAACCTGTATTAGTGGGTCTTCTTTCCTGTGTACATATTCCACCAATTTTGTAATTTCTACTGCACGGGCTGCTTCTACTGCATCAAGCCCCTTCCTTCCTGTTTTCTGGGAACATACAAGCGATCTATACCTGCTTTTGGGTGATGCTGTCCATGAATGGTTAGTAGTTTCCTTGTTTTCCGGTCTAGTTTTCGCATTTCTTCTTGGTGCCAGTTAACGATTCCAAAACTGTAAGTACTGGTACTGCCAATGATCCAATTGTTTGAATTTTATTCTTTGCACTTAATTCTGTACCCAAAATTAGTCTCAATCTCCTCAAGTATTCCTTCTTCAGCTTTTCTTTCTCATTCTTATGCTGTATGTCAAAACTCTCTTCTATGCCTAAATACTTATATGCTTATGCTTAGTATTATTATTATTATTATTATTTGTGGCACGGATTGGATGTATATGGTCCGGGATAGGGACAAGATGTGGGCTGTTGTAAATGCGGCGATGAACATCCATCTTTTATAAATTTCGGTGAATTTCTTGACTAGTTTAGAACCTATTAGCTTCTGAAGAAATAGTTTGTCCCTTGTATTTATTAATTATTGTGATTATTAAGGCTGTAAAAATGCTAAGGGAACAAACGAGTGAGGGTTGGTGGGCCAGCCTCGCAGCTCGACACGAGTGGCCCCGAATCGAACCAGCATACTTTTCAGAATGTGGAGCCAGTTGTGTACAGAAATTCGATAAATTGATTGATCACTTTTGAACTTATCTCCTTCACAGTATGACATACGCAAGAGTATAAAGTTTCTCCAACATTTTTTAGCTTACGAAAAACGAAAAGTACAAAAATATACAAGAAAGTCCCAATTGAAAAAGAAGAAATTTCTTAGCCCCCAAGAGCCCATCATTTTATATTTCTTACTTATTTTTATTTAAACTTCACGTCTCGAGTGACAATACAGAAATATTTATTATTTTTCTTTCACTTAGGACACGTGAAGAAAAACTTGAAAACTAGTTTTTCTCCTTTTCTTTCCGTTTACACTTTTCTCTAGGGTGCAAAATATTTCCCTTCTAGTCTTCTCACACCGTCCACCATGGGGTTATTAGTCTGAAAAATCTCCGCTCTTTTCTAATTGAATTCCTCTACAACTTTACAATAAAGTGGGTGCCTGTATATTTCATTGTCTGCCTTATGAAGAAGCACTGTGGAAAAAGAGAGAGCCGGAGAACTAAAAAAACATAAAAACCGGAATGGGGTGGGTGATAATCAGAGGCAGGATACAGGGACACACACACACACACAGAAAGGGAAGAGGGCATATGGTAAGGCTGCTGTGGTAACCACAAGCCAGGAGATTGTCGCAGTTAGATTTGGTTTCAGTAATGAGTGTGCTGTAGATATTACAGCAGCTCCGTGACATATGTTTGGAAAATAACACAAACATAATAAAGTTTATGAACAATTATTCTTTTCCGAGAACAACTGGGAATTTCCTATTAGCAGAATTTAAAACCAAGTTTAAATCTAGACAGTCGGGTAAAATTCTTAGTGACTACTGGTACCATATTTTACTAAAACTACGTTGTGTAGTAGATAATTTATGTAACATTTTTTTCCGATTTTTTAGGCAGAATTGCGAAAAGTGACTATAGACTTTGTCATGCCTTCCTGTCCGTCCGTCCAATCTTCCGTCTGTCTGTGCGGGAGAACTTTGCTGCCATTGGACGGGTTTTCTTGAAATTCGTTGAGTAATTTTCGAAAGGTCGAGAAAATTCAAGCTTCATTAAAACATAAAATAATAACGGGCACTTTTATGAATACTTATGTGCATTTTTGATATCTTGTTCACTTCTTCTTATAACGAAATATGCTTCGGAATAAATTTGTAGAGAAAATTAAAAAAAAAATTTCATGTTCAATAGCTTTTTCTGAAAATCGTGCCGTGGAATGAAAAAATATAGCAGAAACAAGCAGGCCACAGGTGACTATACAATATGGGCCATGCGCTTTGCGTGCTACATGACTAAGGCTACAGACACGCAGCATGTGTAATACTGATGCTTTTCCACGAAAACTATGTTTAAGCGAACGCGCCTTAATGTTATGTTATACGCATATGCCATCGTTTGAAAATAAATTTTATTGAATTATGTTATATTTTACAAATTTAGAAAAATATGAATTTACGAAATAAAAACTGCATATTACACATAACCATCTTCCACAATTCTACCTTGTGCACATTTGCAGTCCATCCACATGAAGCGTATGAAGTATGTATTCCTTTGGAGTTATATATATTCCTTGTATGGGGAAAATTCTATATTTTTTTACATTTAAATCTTCTGGGATTTTACGCTGAGTTGACCGATAAATTCTGCAGAACTTTCGAAGGCACAACGCTTCTAAGGGACATCGGTATCTGTTATCAATCGACACGGCGTTACGTGTCTGAGAACTTCAACAACACCACTGTCGTCACCTCGTATCTCGCACCTTTCTTCATATTTTCGCTGTGCCAGTACGCTGTCTATACTATGCTGTGCGAACAAAAAATTTAATAAGCCGAACTAAAAACGTTAGATTTCCGCCAGAATCTGTGACTTGCAAACTGTCATTAAAATCTGCTAAATAAAGACAGAGCTGGCAAAATGTGTTTCTTTCCTTGGTTGAAACTTCTCAAAGCTACGCATGAAAATTGAATTCCTCACAAAAAAGAGATGCCCATGTATCAGAATATATTTTCAATTATTTAGACAAAAATACACATCTAGCAACAACAGTGTAGCAGAACCCTTAAAGTTTGACGCCGCTAATATGAAAGACCTCCATTTAATAAGATAGTGAGCCAGTGAAATTTACTTTTCCCTTTACTTCTTTTCGTTCTTTATTAATTTTGTTCATACATCATCATCTAGATCAAAGAAGTGGGAGCTTCCAAAAGATATTCTCACTAACCTAGTGTATACATTCAGTCATATCATAGTCACACGTCTGGCTCATCGTAACCTCCCAGATTTCGCTATATTATGAATTACACGCGACCTCAGACAATTATTGTTCTTCTTCATGTCACATCCAGAAATGTTTTTCACTTCACATTCTCTGTAGTCCAGGTATTTCAACGGAAATTTTGGTTTTTCAACAATTGTAAATAAATTTTGTCCTACCTTCAAAGTGACAGACTACGTTTTACAAGAAACAGCTGTGAAATACACAATGAAATTGTATTAGATTCTGAACTAGTTTTGCGATCTGGTTGGATTCAACGTGATTATCTTTATAATTTTCGCAGTGCTCAATAAAACGGGTAGTTTGCTGTGTTTTATCACAAGGAAAAACTACGAGAATTTTTATTTCTTTTTTTTCTCGGAACAATAATTTCCACTTGTAAATGAACACTTTTCTGTGTTTGTGGTTAAGCCTTACTTTATCTTCCTACTTTTGGAATAAAATAATCCATAATTCAAAGACTGAGCTTACAAGAAACCGCGTTACATATTTCTCCCTTCATGAGCAACGATCACGCCGCTAATGACGCAGTACATTCCAGGAATATTCTGTATACGTTGATGGGCGTGTCTTTGTATGTCTTTGTTTATTTACAAAGTGTTGTGCATTGCCACTACGCCACAAAGTTGTTTATATATTCAATGCGTTAAAATGTCACGGAAGTAATTAGTGTACTGTTCAATGTAAAGCAAGGAGATGTTTATGTACCAGAAGAACAATATTATCTTGTGTAAGGTACCACACAATAATATTTGTAGTTCAATTTGAACTTGTTATTTTGAGGTTATATTTGCTTAAAAAATACAAGTTTATACAATCACTGTCACTGCAAAGTAAAGCAAAACCTGTGTATTTACATTTAAATGTTTCAATATCCCCAATAAATTTCGTTGTCTGTTGTCCTTTACCTGTGTTCTGCGCTATTCAGTCTCTGTATACTGACTTACGTTTCTCACTTAATATCCATACTGCGTTTTTTCAATAAAGATTTATTATTATTATTGATTATTTTGGGATATTAGTTTTAACTTTTTGTTGTCATTGTTTATGCATTAAAGCATAATACGTAAACTGTGTGATACCTGAGCTATCAGAACTTTTAAAATTATCGCTATCCAATCTACAGTTTGTCCATACTTCAGCTGTGTGGGTTTGTTCCTAAGCGACTCCTAAAACTGAACAGCGATATTTTCGTAACAGTATTCACCTGTTGGCCTTCGTAATAGCAGTACACTGTGTCTTCTCTGAGGCACAAAAAGAATATTTGTATAATAATTTACCTTAGATTACTTTTAGTCTTGAAACGGTCAATAGAACATTCTTAATTTCTGCTTCATTTATTAGTAGAAATTTAATATAACTCATAATTCACTGTAAACCAATCAGCCTACAGTTAGACATCCTGAGGGCGAAACTTGCAATTTGACGTTACGATAAATTACACTGTGTAAAAATATGGGTTTTGAAAACCAAAACTTCAATGAGGGAATAATATTAAAAGGGATCTTAAAACAGCGTGAAAGGGCAAGGACTGAATTGATCTGGGTCAGAATAGGGAAGAACTGGCAGGTACTTTTGGTCCCATACAAAGCGTGAAAGCTCTCGGCTAGCTGAGGATCTTTTAGCTCCTCAGAAAGAGCTCTGCTCCATGGAGTTAATTAGCCAGCAATGTTGTTATTTATTTGTACTGTGTAGACGTTCAGTCTGTGTAAGCTTCTGGCTGTTGTGTGACGAGAGTACGGTTAAATCTGGCAGCATACATCTCATACCGTAATATTCATGCTCTGCTGATTTGCATGGACGTGCAGTTTTACGTTATCAAACTTCTTTAGATATTTTGTGTAACTAACACACACAAGTTAAAGGGAGAAAAAATAACACCAGCGTGTTTTAGAATTATCATATTACTACGAAGCCTCATACACACTAAAAGGCATATATAATCTCTCCCTTATTAAAACTGTTACATTTGGCTACTTTATGTAGTAAAATGAAATATAGCTAGCTTTGGTATAACGCCATGCGAGACCATGCTTCTCACCGAACATGAATGTGTCCTACTCCTCAACTGTGAACTCGTGTTACGTCATTCTCAATCATTTAAAGCAGAATGGTTGCTATACTCTATGTGTCTCAAGCTTAATCTTAATTAATATCTGCATTTTACTTACAGAGCGAATTCATGTGTTTCGTTTGATTCTTAGTACAAGTAATGATTATTTTTCTAAAGGGCATTAAGCAGTCATAGTTACAATGGACATAATGTATGATTTCTCTCAGCAGGAACTGAATTTCAAAAATTATTTAGAGCACATTCTTGCTTCAAAGTGCTCTTCTCCATTAAAGAATGTGGTTCGTGAATGCGAGTGGCGAACCGGAAATTCAGACAGCTCACTTTGCTCTTTGGTAAGGTGGGGGAAGATACAATACCCCTTCAGTAGGCAGTCAGTTCGTAAATTATCTACAGTGTCATTTAGACAGGATTAGTAATCTCTAGTAGCAAGTAACCGACCTGTAACTGCAGGGTGTGCAGTAATTTTTTCCTGTATCAAAACGTGCATCAACCCCCGTCATGACGTAATTCAGGGGCAAACAGAGGGCTCTATAGATGTGTAAGAATATTGGGCCTAATCTTTAAATTTGTAACACTGTATATACCATTATAGACTGTTAACGTATTGTAAAACTAATAATGTATTTTTAAACTTCTTGTTGCGATATTGCGAACGTTACCAAGTGCCTTAACAATCAGTATTCCTTCTTATGTTTATTGGACCGTGCATCATCTTGAGGGTTGAACAAAGGGAGACCAACTTGATATCATTTGCTTTATTATTTCATTATTTAATGCTCAACATGTTTCGGATGTTGATACATCCATCCTCAGGAATCTGCGACTTATTTGTAGAGTTATTTCATGGGTTGTATTGCTCTGGTACGATGTGTGTTGGTGTTGCGTTGTGGTTTGGCTGGAGTGGTGTGGTATCTGGATGCAAGCTGAAGCAGTGCTTCAGCCTGCATAGGATACCACACCACTCCAGCCAAACCACAACGCAACACCAACACACATCGTACCAGAGCAATACAACCCATGAAATAACTCAACAAATAAGTCGCAGACTCCTGAGGATAGATGTATCAACATCCGAAACATGTTGAGCATTAAATAATGAAATAATAAAGCAAATGATATCAAGTTGGTCTCCCTTTATTCAACAGTATTCCTTAATTTCTTTTGTATTGCACATTTGTGGTGTTTTGAAAAGAGCGCGTTATGTGTACTTTTTCAAGTCTGATCATTAAAACGCGGGACAAAAAGTAACGTATAAATGGAGAATAAAACCATCGAAAATTTTGCAACCTCTAATTAGATCTGTTTGATAAGGACGATAAAAAATCTAAATTACATTTAAGACGGAACTAAAAATGGTTACAATTTATGGGAATTGTTCATTTGGCTTACAAGCTCTTTTATTTTTTTCGTGCTTTATCTAACAACATAAAATTAAAATCCACAGAAATGTAACTTTTCAGTCCTTTCTGTGAACTTTCGCTCAACTGTGTGACATACTCTCTCACTAAATAGGAAAGACAAAGAATGATAAAGGCACCCGTGAAAATACTTAGTCGACGAAGGAAGAACTGAGAGGAATAAGGAAGTGCGTAATAAAAAAATTCATAATTTTTACTTGCGATTAATATTTTTATTTTGTCGAATTTGAGAAGGATGAGATCTGAGGGAGATGTACCCTGCATGGGCAGATGAGTAAATATTTCAAAACATGAGCTGGAAACTCTACAGGTAAAAGGGTATTTTGGAAACTTGAAACTTATTGGACTAATGTCGAGCTAAATTCGACAGCGCTTTCTTTTGTACCGAGTCCAATATCCATCTCCAATCGACACGTTACTTTACAGTGTTCGATATTTTTTTCTAAGCTTCTGCCAAATATTGGCTGATTTTATCAATTTAAAATTTATAGATTTATTATAAAATTGATGCTGGACAAGTCTGCTGGAATTTACGATAATAATTTGGACTGCAGGAGGTTAAACTTGGGAGGCAGAATAATATTAAAATGAGTTTAGCGTGAGAAGTTTGATTGTTTAACTGGACGAGGATGGCCCATCGCACAGAATTTTTAAAGGTGTAAAAATGGGGTTAATGTTTTTAACAGTGTAATTATGAATGTCTGGGCATGAATATGTACCAAGGAATGGGTACAATAAAACATCGAAAACAAACAAGGCCTAACCACGATGATCTTAACTGACAAAGTTTTTTTTTTTTAAATTTAACGTATATCGACAGGTTTAGGGCAGTCTGCAGATCGTGCTCTGTATAGTGACTGTGATACTGGCATGGAACTTGAAGAACTGTGTTTCGATTCCAGGAAGAAGCAACATATTTTCTCCACTACAAAGCTACCAGCTCTGTAACCCACCCAGCCTGCTATTAAATAGACAGCGGAGCCCTATCCCCAGGGGTAGAGAGCAAGGACATGAAACTGATCAATCGCTTCCATCTAGCGCTTTTGTGGCGTGAACAGGGATAATTTTCATTTTAAATACGTTACACTTAAGTGTATAAGCTTATATATATATATATATGTGTGTGTGTGTGTGTGTGTATACATACATAATTTAAAATTTCACACTTTTTTTTTGTTTTGGTGCTCAGGTGACCGTGCATTGTGATAAATTCTTACAATAAAACCAAATAGATTTACTAATTTCTCAAATTTATTTTTGGAATAAAACCCTACATGTTTCGGACAGTTCGTCTGTCCATCATCAGGAGTTTTTCACTGTACACACAGCAATGGTATAAGTCATACAGGTTTGCTGACGGCTTGTGAGCAGGATCAGGACGTTCAATCCTGATCCTGCTCACAAGCTGTCAGCAAACCTGTATGACACAGCTTGCAAGCAGGATCAGGATGTTCCGTCCTGATCCTGCTCGCAAGCTCTCAGAACACCTATATGACATATAGCATTGCTGTGTGAAAAGCTCCTGATGATGGACACAGGAACTGTCCGAAACATGTAGAGTTTTATTCCAAAAATAAATTTGAAAAATTAGTGCATCTAATTGGTTTTATTACAAGAATATTTTTGTTTGCTTATTCGAAATTTCAAATTGTAATGCCAACGACTGCGTTGACATATTTGTGTAGCTTAGCAAAGTACTAACTACGAGCTCCCTGAAAATGACACTGTGGTGTCGAAACATGTAGCAGCAGTATAATAATTTGTCAATTAATTGTGCACTTGTTGTTTCATTGTACAAAATAACAAAATAGAAAATGTACAAATACATATATTTTATTTTAATATTGAAAGTAGACACGTAGGGTTCCGATCCATGGACTGTTCCGATAGAAATATGCGTATTAGAATAGAACAGGCACCGTACAAAAAAAGGTAAGCAATTTTGCCAAAAAATACATTTTATGAGAAATATCTTGCTGAAGTTGCTGACGAGTCCGTCTCAGCCATGTGTCAAACAGTAGGCCTATCACGGGAATTGCTCTGAAAAATTAATGATACATGACAATACGCTCCGAGGCTTGGATCCATGTGGTCCATTCACCCTTCTTTCTTTTAGGAGGGAGCCTCATTTTTTGAAGATGCAAATTCTGGATACTGGCGTCAATTTTGCATCTGGATGGTAGGGGACGAAGGAGGGGGAGAAGGGAAGTGAGGTACTTATATGGCGTACGTCAAGTTCTCTCATTTTGTTTTATTCCTCAACACTTCCACTTCCCTCCTTGCACTTGCGTCATTTCTATTTCAGTACCCGCCCGACGTTACTCGCCATTTTAACTTCCATGTTTTGTTTATACTGCATACAGTCCGGTTAATATAAAAAGATGATTCTCAAAAGCTGATGACATCTAACGCCATAATTGCCTGAATATTTTCCTACCTATTCCGGGAGATTAACGAAAATAAAAAAATTGACAATTACAGAATTAGTCATTGATTTCTATAAGTAATTCGAGCAGTAAATAGTACATTTACTCGACATGAGTCCTATATCAAATTTGACACCCTTTTGAACACCAAAATTTTACAAATATACATAGTTCAATTTGCCACGCTTGTGAGTGCGGAAATGAACCTTCGGGTTCCGTGAAATACGGGGAATTTCTTGACAAGCTGCAAACCCGTTAGCTTCTCAAGGAGGACTCTGCACCATGGAGTAAGTAAATAATATTCCCTATTAGTATTCGCCACCAGACCAGAGATTATGTACATGAGTTCGAGTGTTTACCGTATCTGTCATCATATTGCTCATATTCTGCTAGAAGTTTCTTCAACAAAATTCGAAGAATCTGTCGAACCCTAGTGTAATCCATTGTATGTCACCAATCCTTATTTGTATAAAATCCATTGCTTAACTAGGGTTTGCAGATCTGAAAAGTTCCGCGAAATTTATATACATTTGTGGAAAGATTATTTATTTTGCTTTCTTATGTTAAACACCAAAAATGGACATATTTTACTTCAACTTAAGATGTATGGCTACGGAATTTGTGTCTTTTCCACAAGTAAATTTTGACGTTTATTACGTCTCTGATTCATAGTTTTTCAGTTCAGTACAGACAGCCAAAGAAACCCTGCTTCGATCCATTGGATATCTCTACACACTTTCTGCCTAAAGGTTTAACATCCAAAAAATTCCTAAGCATTTTAATGCCTCCCACGTGTCACATAATCCCAGTCTAATTCTTCTTTGGCGACAATAATGCTAGCGGCCTATAAATAAAATGTCCTCTACAGTGTAATTTTCTCTTCTCCTTAATGTTTTAAGTTCGACGGATTTTAAGTTTATAATTTAACGCTTTAAATTATGCATAAATCGTAATTTCCTACCTCACAGAAAACACAGCCTGTCCCCTTTATGAGGACCAATTATTTAATGCTGTTTTGAAGATTAGAAATTATTTATTGTAAGAATTACACGAAATGCATAATTGCACCATAGGCATGTGTATAACAACAGGGTCAATTCACGTCAAACGTAACGCTGAAGCGCGTTCGTGCAACCATTGTAATGGGAATGCAAAATTATTGTTGATTATCAGTACGTGTTTTTAGCCTTAGTTATCAAGCATGGCATGCGCAAGCGTCATATTGCCGGTGCGTAGGGCTGACAACCTTACCACCTTCATGTGCCGATTGTCTTGAAATATGAGAACCTCAACCTCCTGTTCAGGCCTGTCACTGGATTGCTTTACCTTAATACATAACATCAACATTTTACATTTTGAACCCGCAACTTTACATTCTTGTCTTGTTCTCCGCCACCTGCTGAAATGGACTGTATTTTTGACAGACGGGCTGTTATTTTCACTGATATTTTATAAAATATGAAGCCCATGTTCACAAGGGCAAGTAAATTGTTTCGACAATCTTATTAACTTGTCCATCGACATAACAATAAAATGAAAAACCCGATGACAGAGATTTTACCCAGATCCGGACACAACGGTTGCTGTCAAGTCGTTTAATGTGCGGTAAACATTCTTAGAAAACTCTAACCACTTTAGTAATAGACCGTGTTCAAGTCGCAGTAGGCCTACGCATTTGTAAGTGTTAAGAGATTCCGATTTCTGGGTCTAATATTATTAAAGAGACAAATTGTCAGAAACCAGAATGCTGGTAACAGAAACTCAGAAAGCGGACGTGAGTCGTCTTCATTAACACCTCTGTGAGAACCCCAAGTCTCACAAAAATTGTCTCAATGGTACTAAGGGCACACCACATAGATTTGTTTCAAGTGGATAGGAACGGAAGATGGAGGTTTGCGCTATGTCCCGTGCTGAAAATATCAGTCCATTTACCTTCACTACAGGGGTACGAAATCAGAAATAAATTACGTCTGCAAGACAGGCGTGTTCGGCAAGATTGTAGTGCGCATGCGCAAATTCCCCGTCTCTTTCCGCCTGCATACCTTCTGCGCCTACTCGTTGCGGTCACATAATACTTCCACTATCACAATTAACGTCATATTATTTCCTATAAAATTCTCAGCCAGAATTGTAATAGCGGCTAGAACAGCTGAATACTGCCAGTAAATACATGCGGGATGAAGACCCTGGGCGCGGTTCCCGACAGTGTCAATTTCGCCTTCTCCACTACCACATCCACAAAGAGGCTTCTAATTGAAAGACAAATTTCCCGAAGCCTTAAACTGCCGCGCACATAAACAACAGTGAAGCAGATCATAGCAACCGTTATTACCTGCAACGATGTTTATCAAGATTCGCTAATACGTAAATACTGGCTTAAGTCCATGGAGCAGAGTTCTTCTTGAGAACCTAAAAAATTCTCAGCTAGTCAAGCGATTCCCCGTGTTTTAGAAACCCTAGACGTCTCTACCGTGTTGACAAGGGCACCACATACGTCAATTCAAGCACCATAAATTACTCATTTTAACACCCTCGTGATCCGTTTTCTTTGCCCATTTTCCGAAAAGACAGTAAAAGTCTGGCAAACTGGATCATATTGCGTCCACTGATATGAAAGTGGGGAGGTGCGTACTTAATTATACTCGTTACATCCTTTTATTCTTCAGAGTGTTTGTATTTCCGAAGTACTACAAACTGGGCACGGTACAAAAGCCATATAATTCTAAATGAAAAATTTAACTCTAATTTGTTTGAACCTGCTATTTTCAGATTACCCTTACGTGGATTATAACCAACAAACACTAACTCTATCGCCCCTTATACCCGCGGAACATGAAACATACCAAATCCATTGTATATTTATTTCCATGCATATGCCCGCTGTGTGAGGAACGCAGGCTCTATACTTAATGGCAAATCCAATTCGCTGCTCCAGGCTTTCATTGAAAAGGCTCGATATTCCATTGTATTTGTTCTCCTGGGAACTATTTGTATTTTATCGCAGTTTACTGCATAAAGTGCTTATGGCTACGTCACTTTTGCCTGGAAAATTTGGCCACCAACTATGCAGGTACGCACTGTACTGTGCAAATCTTATGGCCTGGTTGACGTAATGCAATATATAGGTTAAATCACGTCTTATTCAATGTTACATTGGGAAAAAATTCAACTTGATGACTGAAAATATCACAGCCGGGTCTGCTTAACTCTTTGGCGATGAAATTAATTGCTCGGGGTGCTCTAAAGTGCTGAAAATTTAAATATCCGCAATTACACTTAATTTTATTAGGTAATGACCTGAGGGGACTTCCTTACCTCAAACGTACGCTGCGTGTAGACTCTGACTGATTGACATTCGATGCGAAAACATAATATTAAAACCGAGACACACAAATTTTCTCAAATATTTGAAAATTGTTGTCCCCTGTGCATTTTCAATCATTATTTTCATTGAATATACCAATTAAATGCACTTAGTTGATACACTCAATAAAAATATTATGTGAATTACATTGACGAAACAAGGCTTTTAGATCAGTCATAAGCTCCAAATATCAGTTTTATGAAGGAGATAAGCCTGGAGTTTCTTGATTTAAGGTACTTAAAATATATAGGGGATAATTTATGATTCCACAAAGTTTTCTTGGTAATTTATTACACATAATTAGCCCAGCATTCCTAACGACTCTGCTCATAATCTCGCAGTTACTTGCCGACGAGTTTTGGTTGTGTCTGTCACATCACTTGACAGCTGACGTGGACTGTACAGCTCATTGCATAGACACGAGGGGTAGCTGGTCTCTGTGGCTGCCTGTTCGAAACAGTAGGGGGATGAATATTTAAATTGTGTCACCTGAAGGGCTGGCATGACCTGACCTCTTCTTTCCACCACAAACCACCCTGTTGTAACAGAGTGAACACTCCCTCTCTCCTATTTATATAGGAACCGCAATCTCCCATGTAGCACCGTGCACCATGGGAACAATAGAAAATTGTTTTACCGTTATTATGTCATAGTTCATAAAGCACCATGCTGTATATCAATTGAAATCACAATTGAAAGGAGAAGAATATTAGATAATGAACACAATAAATATTGTTGCTTTATAATTGATATTTATTGCTCAATACACATCCAATTTATAGAGTTAAAGCCAATAATGGATTTAATTTTTGGCAAGCCATTTTGTTCAATGGAAAATTGCAAACAGCAAATACCAGGGGAATAATTTTTTGTGTATTTCTTTGTTTTTAAACACAGCTGAATTGAAGCTTTCATGTGTTTATAACAAGTCAGGCGTTTGTTTAACTTTATTACATGTATGGTCATGTTAGAATAACTTGTGTACACCGTGCACGGTAAGAAATACACACCAAAGGATAGAATACGTTTGAATATGTAGATAAATTATTGTAACGAAATACGTTCTTGTTTTGCCAGTACACAAAATGTCATTAAAACATTTCATGCTTTGATATTTGATTGTATCATAAACACAGGAAAGATTTAAAAGCAATTTAACAACTTTTAAAATATTTTGACTATTATACTCCACGTAATGTATGATGTGAAAAGAAAAGAATATTACCTATTAAAACTATGAATGTATTGTAATTAATATAATTATTGCTTATAGAGTTTATATTAGCCGCATGACAGCTTGATAAGACGCCGATATATATATATATATATATATATATATATATAGTTAAATAATAGTGGCACTGAAATTATTTACTACTTAAATATTTAAAATGTAATTACATCGTGTAATTGACATTCAAACCGTCTAGGTAAAATAAAAAACTAGTTTCTTCGAAATTTACATAACTTTACTACAGCCACAATACTGCATAATAATAAAGGAAATTTGCCAACTCCAAGTACAGTGCAAATAATTTTCTGCCGTACGGTTCTAGCATCATCAGATCTATTTAATTTTGTCTCAGAAGGTTGCTCCAGTTTTTCTTCACGCTACCAATGGGATGCCGGAATTCTTTCTCCAATTCTCGATTTATTTCTGCCTTTCCTTACTTTTTAAATAATTTAAACGGTTTGTTTTGTTATTGTAATTCCACTTTTCTTGGTACAATTTTCATTTTTTTTCCTAAAACGTAGAAAAAATTTTCCGATATGTGTGAACCGCAACACATGTTAGGATTTGTTGGCAGACATGCTGTATGAAATTAAATTAATCCCACGCCAGAGATATTTCAATTATAAACCGTCAGTGTGACTTAAAAAAATATCTGCTTACGATTTATGAGTTGGTTTGAAACGCTGTGAGGTAATAAACGAAAGTATTACAAACGGTTCACTCTGTTTCCGTAAGAACATCACGTTGGTTTTGTGCACATTTTTCGAATTAGTATTCTACTCAGATCTGACCTCTCTAAGAATATAACCATATCCATAAGATTATCATACACCCGGTAAAGATACTACTATGATACGAGATAAAATGAATCCAGATCAGTTAAGTCCACCCTCTTTTGTATTCGATGGGGTGTTTTCCCGTGGTTATCTAGACCCGAGGTAAGCCAACCATTTCAACACAGCTCCCCTTTGCGCTCTTTCACACCCGTGCTTGCTTTCACAGCGTACTGTTTAATAAATAAAGTCAAAACTTTTACTTTTGGTAACAAGGGAAGCAAGTTTGTCTTTGAGTAAGTCACAGTAGGAAAATTTTAGCACTGCACAAAATATTCTGAAAATATCATCGTTTTAAACCTCAGTCACTAACCCTAGTTTTATCCATCTTTACGTTTGAGGTTGAAGAGAATATTATCACTGGTCAGTGCTTGGATTGATATCAGTATTCTAAACGTTACTTGTGAAAGTTACTAAACGATATTTTGACGTATTTATTAATAATTCGAAATTCACCTTTCCGATCCATTACCGTTAAATATATTTCTAACAAAATTTTGTTACCCTCTTCAATAACACGATGTAAGTCCCCCTGCAATATTTCCCGATAATTCGATCTTTGATACAAGACGTCTTCCGAAATTATTGCCAATTTTAGTTTCGACTCTAATCAGCATGCAGAAAGACCAGCTTTAACAATCCTATATTTCACTCTGCCAAAGTAGTGACGAGGGTGTGGCCTGGATGAAAGGGCTCCATTTTTTTCTCTTCCAACATGTCTAAACTGAATTTCGGGTTGTTACTTTATATCCAATGCATATCTGGACGAAATCCAATGGGCTGTCGAGATTATCACCCCTTTCGTATAGTTTCGAATTTAAGAATGCCTTGAGCATTAACTCCACTTCTCTGTATTTTAATTAATCAAGGGCAGGAGAAATGTTGTCTATTACCTTAACTTCGTAAGGATGTATATATATATATATATATATATATCTGACAAAAAGAAAATGTGAAATCCTTCATTCAAAGTTAATGGAGATTTTCTACCTGTATTATTAGTTTTTATTTTTTAAAACCTATCTTATATATTTTACAGTCTCAGGATACGTGTTATGTTGCCTGAAAAAGGAATATAGGAATATATATGAATATATATATATATATAATCTTTCTTATTCTTAAAATGCTAACGTAATACAGCCTTCTTCTTCCAGAAAAGAATATTCGATCTTTGAGAATGGAAGTAAAATAAAATTTGCATTCTTATTTCATTTTAGCGCCTTGTTATTTTGCAGAGAGATAGAAGTTAAAAGTAGCCTGTAGAACTGACGTAGATTCTGATTTCATAACAGTGAAGCGGGTGTCAAGATTTTGCCTACGAATGTCATTCTTATTCATATGATTCATATTTGTGAGTGGGCACTCGTGCCTCTTAAGTATGCAACATTTTCATTTGTGATTATATAGTTCCTGCCTCTCTAGTAAATTCCTTGCATATTTACTATTTCATAAATGAGTTTTTCTTTATTGCATTTTTAACAGTGTATGGAGCTTTGAAATAAAATGAGTTTGCAGCTGAAATTTAAATGCAATTTACTTTATATTATTATTATTATTATTATTCGTCTTCTTCGTCTTCTTCTTCTTCTTCGTCTGGCAGTTTGTGTTGTATAAGGCGTCCGATTCACTGCTGCATTCATCTGTGATTTCTGTATCACAGAATATCTTTAACTAATTACTTGGGACGTAGTCTACAATAATTAATACCTAGTACCGCGATTCAATGGTTATTTGTATTTCTGTTTTGGATTTGAAAAGTTCCGTTTTCGTTATTTTGCCCTAACTTCATGCATGCTGATTGTTTCCCTTCCATTCTTCCAAGAAAGAGACGGCGTAGTTAGTTAATCTAGACCACTTCCTTTCACTTCCTACCAATTAATCATTCAGTAATCATCACTTTTCCCACCAAATGCACTAATCCGTGCACTTGCCGTGTATTATTTAAAGCGCAAAGAAAAGAATTCGCGCAAGCACTAAAACCACTGCAGCATGGGTTATTACACAACGTTCCCAGATCTTAGTAAACCAGAATTCTCCTTATTTCTCATTACGTCACACCAAAGTCATTTAAATAATTTAGTGCTAGTGTAATTTGTATTTTATTAACATTTAGTGATTGCTTATGCGGTAGACTGGACAAGAACCGTGATAAATGATTAACTCATTTATCTCTGCTTATCCATCTGCAGAGGTTACGGTTATGTTGTAGAATGTATTGAAAAGATGATTATGAATGATGAAGAGGTAAATATAGAGAAACATACCAGTGGCCTATTCCAAAATACTACGCCTATACCTGTCATGAAGTTGTGGTATAAGGGCGATAATATCTGTAAAAACGGCATGTGTTCCGGGTCACATTTGGAAGAGTATCTTTTGGATTGATACGTTGATAGGGTAAGGTTATTGTCATGTAACTGCACTATCTTAGCGTAGCGTGAAATTTAGGGCGTTAATACCACATTTCGCTAGTGGTTGCAATCCTGAGCCGGTTCTATCCACCTCTGATTGATGTCGAATATGTTTGATGTATTTTTTTACAGAGAATCCCCATTTTCTCTCCGTAAAAATTCACGTTTCTCTGATTACTCAAGAATACAATTACAATATTGTCTGCCTTTTAGTGTGTGTGTGTGTGTGTGTGTATGTGTGGAGGGGGGAGGGGACAGAAGGAAGGTTGTATGGAGTTTAGTCTCCTAAACCTAAGCGAAAATTGCAGAAGGCATTCGAGAACATTTTTTTAGAAGGATTTTAACTTAAAATGCAAGAATTATGAGGTGGATACAGAGATTGGCGGAATTGAAAAATTGATGTTCCGTATTCCGTAGCGTCAGCTGTAAGGGGGGGGGGCATAGCGACTCGCAAAGTGCTGGAAGTTCCGGTGTTCGAATCGCGGTAGAGGCAATAGATTTTCTCCTTTCGAGAACCGTCCACATTGGCTCTTGATTCTACCCAACCTCCTACCCAGTGGGTATTGGGGTTCTTTGTCGGGTGTAAAGCGATTGGGGCGGGAAGGTGACCACCTGCATCTTCTAATGCCAAGGTCAAGTATGAGAGGGGCTCAACCTCCATTCTTCATACGCCTTCATGATGCGGCATTGAAATCTGAGTAATGTCGACTGGTAAATTATATATCGGAAAATAACTGAAAATAAGTTTCTTCCTACTACACGCAGTATTCTGGAATTTTTCTAGACTTATGAAGGAAAATCAGATTAATATTCTGCCAAGGTAACGAGTGTCTCAATCGGGGTTCAAACAACTCTTTCCCACTACACCCTCATGCTCTGTAACTTTAAGCATCGGTCTGGTTAACATTTAAGTCGAACTCGGTTATAACGTCACGAGAGGGACTGAATATTTTGTGTCGTTGTAAACGAGTAGTGTGATATTACGGTTAACAGTGAGGAATTATTGGTATCACAGTATATCTGACGCTATATAAGAGATGTCGCATAAACTGATGTCGTTATAACCGGGTTCGACTCTAATTTGTTTCTCTTTGTAATAAATTGTTGCCACGTACACCAGCATAATGACATACACAACTATATATATATATATATATATATATACACAGGGTGTTTATTTAAAATCCAAAATGTTTCTGCTTATTATCCATAATTAGGGATAACACAAATTCTCAAGTACATTACATAAACAGTAAATAAATGAAATTATATATAAGTACAAAGTGTATCTTGCTGGTTATATTATTTATTTAATGAACGTATTGCAAAATTTGTTACTGAAGTTAGTTCGTCATTGCGTACCTTCAGTTTGTTCTTATACCCAGATTTATTTTTAATAATGTTGTTTTGTCACTTGTTCTCATTATTTACGGTCCATATTCTGTAAGCTAAAGGCTTCTGGCACGAAAACAGTTTTCCATGTTTATGGCGTGTAAACCTAAATGACAGGTGTTGGAAGGGCCAGTGTAAAAGTTCTTGAAATTTTGAAAACAAGCACATTTAGCGTGAACAGATTCTTGTTGATTAGTGATCTCTGTCACTTCGTTGTGCGTTGTAAATGGGGTTACATGATCAATAATGCATAAAGCCATCCTTCCGTCTGTTGGTCCATTCCGTGTACCAATCATAAATCTTTATGTGCCATATACCGACCCCTAGTATGGGGTTTGAAAGCATTGACAATCCGCCATGATGCAGTACTCAAACTGCGTACGGAAGTACAGAGAAATGGCTAATTTTACGCAATATTTTTGTCTCACCCTGTATTTTCCCCAGTCGTTTTGTAGTGAGTACGATACTAAACACGTAGCTATGTACCTACGTTTTTGCAATTGTAAATATTATTCCCTGTGCTGATTTAACTCGCCCCCTGCCATGCGTCTGCGGACGTGGGAAAGAATATTAAAAATTTACATGCCCGAATTATTGAATTTAGCCCTTTTTATCCCTAAGTGAACCCACGTTTTTGGAGTTTATGGAGGCGCAAGACCTAATAAATTTTCATAATTTTATGTTGAAAAAAATATGTAAACCTATCTCACATAATAATTATGCTACATTTTTGTTAAAATGTGACGTATTTTAACGATTTTTCACGGGTTCGAGTATATATGTACAAACAACAGGGGTGCGAGCTGGAAATATTTTAAAATCGTTCCCGCTAGTTATTTTTAGACTGGCTACGTTTAATTATTTTAATTTTCCTTTGCAAAAATTTAAATTCCACTCGTGATAAGGTTGGAAAGGCGTAGAATGTTGTTGAAGGTATAGCTCCAACCCATTCCCAAGCCGGCGCTAAAAGATTGCGGGTGTTAAGCACTACGATTCAGCCTTTTAACCCACGGGAAAGGGCCGGTAACCATTGCACAGGGGCCTCTCTAGACGGTACAGAAAGCCTCGTATTACTGGAATCCATTCCCCCGAGCGTCCGGCCTGTAACGAGTCGTTATGTCCGGTCGTCTCAAATTTTTCTGCAAATAACGTATTTTTGTAATACAGTTTCCAAGAATTGCAATCGGCTACCAGCTACGTCATACGACATTCTTCAGTGTAATTTATTTTACGTTTTCGATTTCTAGATGAAATCTAATGCAATGATAGAGTATTATTGCGTGTTTTATTAATAGTGATTTAATCATTATGGTGTAGGAAAATCGATAATTCTTTGAGCCCTCATTACGAATTAAGTTACCGAAATATACATATTAGACTTGAACTTCATTGAAATATAGTGGAATTTGATTCAAGCCGGGAAATATACCGTAAATTTTAGCTGATCTGCTCTGTGAGTAGAATGACATGGGGAAAGTTTAGTGGCCTGTAATTCGTCATGAGCCCATTTATTATTGAATGTGTAGGCGATATTTCAACCCCTAAATAATGAAGTATTGGAGGAGTGGAGATACAAGTCTACATGTTTTTCGTTTAGAAGGGGGAGTATTCAAAACGTACGTAAATGCATTATTCGCAGACTTTTGAAACAACATTCAGCCCTCCGCTCTTTCTCATAGACGACAGTGTTGTCATTACCGATCACAACTGGAAATGGTTGGTTATTGTTCTCACATACGTATGACCGTAGGTCTGCGTCAAAGTGTTTTAAATAAATCAAATTTTTTTTCATTAATTCAAGGATGAAAAAGCAGCGAAAAGAGATAAAGATCAATCCGTCTAAAAGCTCTCTGCACATATCCACATTAAAATCTCTTAAAATTTATCTATTTGGATGTTACAATGGAAGATACTGTAAATGCAATAAATGAACACATAGAGTAATGAGTGAGTACATACACAAATATGGGAATGAAAACAAATAGGTAAGTTCAATTAATATTTTGGTGGAATCACTTCAATTTATCTAATGAACGAATGCACATATAATTTCACATAAAACATTTTAAAAACATTTTAAAACACTCCGACATATTTCGATCTTGTCAGATCATCATTAGGGAGCTTTGTCCCTTCAGCATACGAAGCCACTGCTCCACAACACATTCCTACACAACATGATATGCTGCCACAACACCTCGTTTACAAATACGAATTGAATTGTGAATACTGTAACATAACTTCAGCAAGGGACAAAGCTCCCTAATGATGATCTGACAAGATCGAAATATGTCGGAGTGTTTTAAAATGTTTTATGTGAAATTATGTGTGCATTCGTTCGTTTGATAATTTGAAGTGATTCTACAAAAAAATGCACGGTGCTACAATACGATTTATAAAATATGTTGGTGTTCAAATGAATAACACGGGTTAAATAAACGATCAAACAAATAAAAAGAACTTCCAGGAAATTAAAGTTTTCTGTGTTCCATCATACCCGTGTTTAGTCAATTAAAGTAGTAGAACTTTTAAACAGAATTAAGTAGATTAAATCGAATAGAACCCACTCGAAGTCCGGTTTAATGCGTTTCTGGAGAGCCTGAAGGAAGAATTCCAGAGAGCAAAATATCTTGTCAGAATTAATTACTGATCTCATATTTATATCTTAAGGGATGATGAAGCAGGTTCAAACTGTGAAGTACTTACTGTGTCCTGTTACGTCCAGTAATGAGCAGTAACACTTTTCTTGAAAACTAGGCACATTTGTCTATTCTCACTGTTTCATTAAAGTTTTATCAAACCAATTTTTATAGACGTGGAAAACGACAAATCTTTTCTAAGTTAGCCGGCATGAAAATCGCATCATTTCTGCGCCGTATTATATTGTTATCTGTGGCCTGTCTTATTGTACCATATT
>Ga0123354_10003364_pt1 | contig 22047 bp, 7 predicted proteins | sample TergutLab28metaG_2_FD_97872 | JGI IMG/M metagenome (GOLD analysis project Ga0123354, IMG submission 97872) | Labiotermes labralis P4 segment gut microbial communities from Petit-Saut dam, French Guiana - Lab288 P4 | ecosystem: Host-associated > Arthropoda: Insects > Digestive system > Gut ... | reverse complement strand
TTACTTATGCCGGCCCTGTCTGGAGCAACACATCACAGTCAAATTACCGACACATACAAATATTACAGTCAAAATGCCTAAGGGTAATCGGCGACTACCCCAGACGAACCCCCATACACTACCATCACTCCACTCTCTCGCTTGAATACATTCATACTTTCATCTACCGGCTGACGGAAAATTTTTTTCAGCAGTGTACCACACACTCCAACCCTCTTATTTCTCAAATAGGAAAGTACTCCCTACCCGACCTCCTCGCACAGTACAGAAAATACACACGCAAACGAACAAAACACCTCCTATTGTAGATTTTACCTAACATCCGCAGTGTTTTTTACATTGTATTTCTTTTTCACTGTTGTAACTCTTATGTATGTATCACACCACACCCACATGAAAAGCATCCAAAAATACTGTTGTAAATTGGTTATCGGAACAATTTGTATACCCTACATGTACTTGTAAGAACTTCAAACGCAATAAATCCCATTAAAAATAACCACAAATGTCGCACAGTATGTAACCCCTCTGAGACCCCACCACACCGCAACACGGTCTTGTCGGAGAAGTTGCCGCATAGTTCAGGCGTTCCTCGAAGTATTTTCTACCACGCACGAAACCGGTAATCGAGATGTGATCACGAGACCGCTAATCAATTAGCACTAGAAAAGGAACAACCAGCTTGTTGATCCTTTTGAATATGGCCAAAGTTACAACTCGTACTCGCAGTTTTAAAATCGTAAGGGGAGGAGAAAACACCGTGATATTTAGCTAAGAGTGCGCGAACAAACGGCAGGCTTCGCAGTTTGCTGCCTCAAATACCACTTTAAGCCTCAGTAATTGTTTCATTTCAGACTCACCGTCACTAACTAAACCGATCAGCGTTGAATCGATACTGGGCCTGTTAATGAACTTACAACTTCATCGCCAAGTCTCCTTTTTCACTTCTAACCGTCATCACTATTGTTATTATTATTATTATTATTATAATCATCATCATCATCACCATCATCATCTTCTTTATGCAGGGTATTTATACTTACATTCCTGAGACAAACTATGTCCCTAGGGAATAGTGTGTTGCAGTTATTCTGTAATTATTCATGGTGCTTATATCGTTAGTGTCAGTGTTGAATCTATTGTACTTTTACATTAGTACTTTCCGAAGTATGTGTGCAGTGTCCAATATGGCTGTTTTCTGTAGTTCCTTGACTTCATGCTTTTCTGGTATGTTGCTCACGTATTTTCTGAATGATTTTTAAATAGTCCCAGTCGCCCCTATTACTACTGGTATCGCCTTTGTTTTTTATGTCTGATGTATCACTAGTTCCCAGAGTGTATGTGACATCTCATGAAAGTAACTTACTCACTAGTTCCCAGAGTGTATGCGACATCTCATGGAAGTAACTTACTCACTAGTTCCCAGAGTGTATGCGACATCTCATGGAAGTAACTTACTCACTAGTTCCCAGACTGTAAGCGACATCTCATGAAAGTAACTTACTCACTAGTTCGCAGAGTGTATGCGACATCTCATGGAAGTAACTTACTCACTAGTTCCCAGAGTGTATGCGACATCTCATGGAAGTAACTTACTCACTAGTTCCCAGAGTGTATACGACATCTCATGGAAGTAACTTACTCACTAGTTCCCAGAGTGTATGCGACATCTCACTGAAGTAACGTACTCGTCTGTTCCCAGTTGCTGCTAAATATTTGGGATCACGCAGTAACAACTCGCTCCCTTCTCCACAGTTTATGATCAGTGTTTGAGTTGTCATATGTACTCTCCTCTCTGTAGTTCATGTTGAATACGTGAAACATCACAGTCATAACTTGTCCTGCCTGCAGCTAATGCTCATTATGTGATAAAGAACAGTAATAACTTGGCTGTCCTCTCTGCAGACCCCAACATCCCCGAGACGGGCGAGCAGCTGGTCAAATCGTCGTACGGGGATGACGGCTGTTGTTACCATTACTGCGACGAAGAGACGGGTTTCTGTTACACGGACCAGTGTTGGACCAACGCCACCAGCGCGGCGGTACCAGTGCATCTCTGCGAAGCGACGGGGTCTGGCGGGGGCACTTCACGGACCGCAGCGGTTTCTGCGTGCAGTAGCTACAGTGCTACGAACATTATGGTGCACCCGCCCCACGGTGGGGCGGCATCAGGGGCGGCACACACCGCCAACAAGACATTACTAATGAATTTGTTGTTACATATAATATTCCTTTTAGTGATTGGAATGGTGTTTGGTTTGGAGTTCACATAGCGCGGCATAAGGTAACAAACACACACACACAAAATTCGTTCGTTGTTTTTTAAAATAAATACACGTATTGTAGGATAACAAAATCGTTAAAAACTCGTCAAATTTATATAAAGTAAAGTAAGTCAAGGGAGATTAAAGATTTGTATCGTCTGAGCTTATACATGTATATAAACACTACATAAACCGCGTTGACTGATTTTGAGGGATGTTTTTGTTTTGTATCTTTTGGCGGTTATGCATCCTCGTGGCCGACAGGGACGCGGCGCAAGCAGTCTCTTCACAGCGACAGCTCGGAGCATGGGTATGGGAAACGTAGTGGCTGTTACATGTGCCAGTTAGCCTGTTGAAGCTGACTAGTAAAGGTGAATTCAGATTCACGTGCACAATTTAGTAATATGTGTAGCGGTATAAGAGGTCACTACAGGTCAGGCAAACCAGCCGTAACTTAATATGTCCGAACAGGACATGCAATGCAGAGTCCCAAATGTCAAGACCTTTACTTCGTCGTGTCAAGATATCCATGCGATGTCTACACTGATATCCCCGACATTTAAACATGTCTAAATAGGCCCAGGCGGCAACACTTAAGAATATTGTACATCATTATAATCCCAACTAGACAAGATTCATTAGTGAATAACTTATTATTTACATTTGTAGCTTCTTACAATTTTCCAGCTTTACAAGGAATTAAATTTCAATGGCAAATATATGAAGCCAGCCAGTACAATTATGAGGTTGCATGATGACACTGACACATGGCAAATATAGATAAAATCATAGATTCGTTTGAAGTTTCAAGAAAGAAACCTTTGTTTTAATTACAGCACCAGTCTGGTGTAACTTCTATTAATGATTTCAAGGTCAGTAAAAATAAAGTCTACGTCGCGGCATTTCGATAATGATGTGAGATCATCCTTAAGGAACGCATTTACCCCGTTGGCTTACTTCGACGTGCGGTATTCTTTAAGCCAATTTATACCCAATTTATTTCCAGAGAACTCAACAGTTGAATCATAAAAAAAGAGAGGCAAAGTTTTGGGGACAGTTAGGACGTAGGGCTGAAGCATAAATTTCCTGCATGATGTCATACAAGATGTCGGCAATGCGCACTCGCCTGGGTATTGAAGAAAAATCTATTAAGACCAGTTAAACTTGTCTAAGGAAATTAAAAAATTAAATTCTTGTTTTACAGAAAATATGATGTGTGCCCTTTAGATACATGAACCTTATGACACTGCTTGTTCTGAGAATCATACAAAACTCAAAAATACATTCTGCAGGAAAAGTGCATAATTGTGTACAAGAAAGCTGTAGCACATTTCATTATTACTGCACTACAAAGTATTAAACTCATCATTTCCGCTCCGTTACATTTGTATTTTGCCCGCTGTGTGCAGAGAACAGTAATTGAACGACTTGGTAGGATAACAAACCAGGAACAAATTAAATGACAGCGTCTTGTGGCCTCACATTCTTTACTTTACCGCCTACTAGGACGGCCTAAATCTCATCGTCATATAATGGAAACTGTATTCAGGACACTCGAGGGCGATGGCTTGTGAATGATGTTGTCTGTGAACAACTGGGTGTTTTTTGTTATTTATATTACTGAAATAATTTTAAATAAGTTTTGCGTTGTATTTTATGAGACAGTACAATTTATCGTGTCCTTCTGAAATGTGAAAAGTGATTTTTAAATAATCAAAATTGAGTGAAAAGCAGTAGAAACATTTGAAGTTTGGCTGTGTAAGGAAAAATCAGTGATGAGGTATTCCACTTTACAAAATTTTAGACCGATGGGCTAGAAGACGTCCCAACCGTGAAAGATCAGTTCCAGCCTTTTCACCGTGAGGTCACGCCGATGTACCCTGTTGGCCATGAGTCTTAAGTCGTAACAACCAAGGATGGTGAAGGGGGTGAGAAGTGCAGGGAATCGGGGATCCAAACAACTGATGATGACGCCACGCGCCGAGACGCGTAAGCAAAAGGAAGAGTTCACCATGTTTGGTTACTATGACAACCTGCCACGTCAGAGGCCAGATCGCGTGGTAAAGAATCTTACATAATTACGTGTGTGCAAACAAAATCCAAACTACACCATTTATGTTTATTTTTTTGAGTAAGAGGATTTTAAGAACGAAGAGAAAGAAGTTAGCTCATTCTTACTAATTTTTAACATAAATACAAGAATTAATCACAGTGATGTTTTACAAAAAAAATAAGTTGTTAGAAGAAAAGAAAAATATAGCAAACGTTTGGTGTGCAGCGCTAAATGTTTCATACAATTTGAAACAATATGCGTCTGCGTTGTTCTCAATTTTGTAAAGGAGCAGTACAGTAGATGAGATCCACCACTCAAATGATACCTAATTCTAGAACACAGCATTATAATTGTCATATCAAAAACTAAAACAGCTTGCTTGTTTTTCCATGCAGATTCATCGTCACTCTAACAAAAACAGTAATACTTATTATTGAAACATCCATGCACACTGCAGTCATTCGTAATTCCAACCCCCGTCTCTGATATTTGAATAGGAGAGGGCCATGACCATTCATGCAGGCAGAGTCATGTATGTACTTTATTGTTGAATTAACCGTTTAAGCAGTATTGTAAGAAACCACAGAAAGATATTTATGGTTTTAATTATTTATTTCTCAACTATTACAAAAGCTATATCCATCCCCAATAGACGTTTCTGATTTGAAATACAAAAGTCCTAGAAATTCAAAAATATCTTAACAAGCAGACACAAAGTAAAGATACTGATATCAAAACATATAGCAAAAATAACAGTTGTAAACATGTAATAGAGAAATACATAAAAAAATTAAAAATTGACTTGTTTCTTTTTCATAGAATTTAAATGAATAGGCAGTAATATAATATTTGTTGTTATTATTGTGGAAGAGAAACACAAAGCTGAGTTTACGTGAGCCAGTGTCTAGTTCCAACTGAAGCCAGTGTGTGTTGCTTCCTTATTAGAAGAGTGAATCAAGTGCAGAGGAGGAGGCCGCCCTGACCCCATTTATATTCCACATTATTTGAGCTCTTTCTTTTCCCAGCCAACTTCACGTTCATACTCGAGCAGGACAAGCCAAACTAATTTCGTCCTAAATTAGATGCGTTTTCGAAAGATGGACTATTTTGAATAGTTCTCTGTACATAACTCCATAATGCAGTCATTGTAGGAAAAGGGGTATTTTTAACCTCCAAACAAGGGCACAGTCGCCAAATAATGGGCATCATAGTCTTAAATTAGTGTCGTGTAGCATCCGAAGTATCAGTCAGAAAAACGAAGATATGTCTGTGGTATTTCCTTTTACCAATACGTTCGACGCCCTTACTGCCATAACGGAGCACATTCGACAGCTACGTCTTCAAACTTACGATTAGCGTATTTTTTTCTACTGCCACTTTAATTGACAGAAATAAAAAAAATTGTTAACCCTTTCACCGACACTCACGACAGACGGCAGTGTTGTGTTGCTAAGTCCGCAGTACACAAACAACACTCAATGAAAATATTAGTATTTTAATTAAAATTAACCGTATTGTAATAATCAGTAGATGCTAATATTTTTTGGTAGTGGACCTATATTTCCAAAAAGTTATTTCATATTTTGTGATCAGTTCCAGCATTTTAGACAAAGAAAGTTTAAAGTATAGTTTTACTCTAAATGCGAAACGTGCAGCGAACAAAGACAAAATTTATGTTAATCTTAAAAACTTTCAAAAGGAGATGAAGGTATTAACTTCATGTTCAACAGGAAACACAAACTTTTCAAAGTTTAACAACCTTCGTATCGGATTGAATTTTTGTCAAGTTCACCGATAATTATGCTCTAGCAAATTAGATCATAACCTTTTACACAAAAATCGCCTCAATTAGATAGGCGCATTGCTGACCGCTTATATTTAAAATCACATGTAGAGTCTGTATGCTAAGAAAATTCAATATTAATATTGCAGTCTACTTGAAAATGGACGCCGTATAATCTGGTAGACAGCTACAGAATTTTAGAAGGAACAAGTTCTCTCAGTCTACACTAAAGATGGAGACAAAAATTTCCTGCAAAATATTGATACTTATTCCTTAGACTGCGTGACATTCTAGAACACCGAAGTCGTAACTAAAATTACTCATGATTTGCTACTAGTTTTCCGTTTATCCAGTAAGATCAAATAATCAGCTAAACTGTATGACACACCAGAACACATACATGTTTTTTGCGGCATAAGTAGTCAAGAATATACTGTCACGCTTTCCATTTGATTTGTAAATTAATATATCACACTTTTCTTACAACGTGTAGAAAACTAGCCGACAAACCACGAAAAATAGAAGCATTACAAGTATTGTAAATTATAAAATGGAACTACATAGTATTTCATGTTATGACAAAATATTTACTTCACAAGTGATAATAGCGAAGAACCGCGAAAGATAAGGCAATTTTTTTCTAAGCAAAGCGGACATACTATTGTTTTTATTTCAGTGAAAGTCAGCAGGGCCTATTATGTTCAAATTAAGTACTGTAGGCGAAATAATCAAATTTACAGTAATTTATTCCTTATATACTTTTGGATGATAATAGTTGTACTTTGGTGCTGTAAACCTATAAAAACATTAAGATAATAATAATAATAATAATAATATCTTAGGCATTCCGCATGCCACGGCCATGTGTTATAAATTTTTTAAAAATTAATAATAATAATAATATTTATTCAAGACTATTTATACGGGAATATTTATACTAAGATAAACTGAGGTTCTTCGATGGCTTTATTTCTTGCCCTGTATCAAAATAATTCATCTTCGGCATGAAGAGTGATAGTGTTTTAACCGCGGAAACACTGCTAAGAGTCTGTCACTGAACAGACGTCGTTCCATTTAGTATGATACCTTTTACAGTTCGTCACGTTTCAAACTGAAGAGCAGTGGTGAGCAAATATGACAAACCTGATTTCGTAGTACGATTCTAAATTAGCCAAAAAACTGTGAATTCCACAATTCATTTTAACAGTTCTCCGGGCATTGCTGTATAATTGAGACACCTGTAGGGAAATGTCCGAGTTACGGGTAATTTTGGAACCCTTGCCCAATTTCGTAGAAAAGTAAAATTCTCTTGTCATGAGAAGAAAATGTCACAAAATTGAGGCCGTTCATTCCAAAATAAAGAAATCATGTCCATACTGCACCCTGCTGTACGGGTAGAAAGTACAGCATGGTGTTTGATCATTATTGTCGAATGTCGTATATGGGAAATACCGTAACAATGGGGAGTATGCACACCAATTACATAATCATCCATTTTAACCGGCTGGTTGTATACACTGGCTTCTCGCAGCGCCGAATTGACTCTGTTACCAGAAGAATGCACGGAATTTTTTGGGGAGACAAACCTGCAACTGAGGAAGACGTCTTTCCCAACTACGACCCGGTCCCTAATTGCTGTATTACATATTACCAGACTCAGACCAATTGCAGGAACGTTCAGTTTTTAGTCGCATTTTCTTGTTTAGTTCGTTCCTAACTTCCTGCCGTACGAAACCAGAATTAAAGATGACAAATGTGACGTCCAGGTGATCGCGCATCGTGATAAATTCTTATAATACAACCAACTAGATGCACTAATTTCTCAAATTTATTTTTGGAATAAAACTCTACATGTTTCGGACAGTTCCTCTGTCAATCACCAGGAGTTTTTCACTGTACACACAACAATGGTATATGTCATAGGGGATTTGCTGAAAGCTTGCGAACAGGATCAGGACGGAGCCATTTCCCTCCTGAACCTGCTCTCAAGCTGTTAGCAAAACCTGTATGACATATACCATTGCTGTGTGTACAGTGAAAAACTCCTGATGATGGACTGAGGAACTGTCCGAATTGTGTAGAGTTTTATTCCAAAAATAAATTTGAGAAATTAGTGCATCTAGTTGATTTTATTATAAGAATCAAGAAGACAAATTCATTTGTGTTAGACAAATACACAATAAGGTGAAATGTGATGAACATAGGCTACAAGTAAAGAAAGTAGTCTCAAAAACACAATTTCTTAACAAAGCCATAGGCGTCTGTAGAGTCACAGAATACAGTCTGCGTGTAGACAAAGAAAAGGGTGGCGTAATAAAGTAGTGTGTCAGAGCACACAGATCTTACTCAGGGCTTGATGCTAATGTGAACGAACGACGGCCTCCTCGTCATGCGCTTCATTTTGCTATCAGGATTTCAGTTTCAACCATATTAAGTGAAAATAAATAGAGAATACTTAGAACAAAAGCCCCACTTCAATAAACACGCTTTCAAATATTAGGCTGCTGTTAAAATAGGCTCCAACCAAAATCATTCATCTCGTATACAAAGCATCGGTGTAGAAGTAAGAAGAGCATAAAAATCACTTTCTTTTCAGTTGACTTGAAGCGGAATTTATACCTACGGAAAGGTATGCATGAATGCGTATTGTTGAATATATTTGTCTGATTGCAATTATTGTTTTAAAGTTAATTTATGTATTTAAAGGAAAAACTAGAAAACTGAGTAGAAAATGCCAAATGTCAGATGTTGTATGCATCAGAAACAGGGTGTTATCATTATTATTATTATTAATATTATTATTTGCAGTTTACAGTGCTGGTATCTAGTGGTGGTAAGATGTGAGAAAGAAGCGTTGTAATATGCCATAGCGTGCCATAGCGCAAAGAAATGTCTTTTGTGTCCATAGAGAGAATGCTGTTAATGTGCGTTAGGCAGTGGGATAGCAAGAAAAGAAGGAAGTTTACTTTTTGGCAACAGAACGATAAAAGAAGCATTAAAAAATTCCGTTAAAGTACTTGTAATTATTTGCCTGTTCCATCAGTTTCTGTTTGTAGCAACTGACATAAGGATATCTCAGATTATGCTTATGGAGTGGAAAAGGTTTACTATTCAATACTGTATTTTAATCGTGTTTTCTGATTCTATTTGAATTCAATGATCACAGTCTAAAAAATCTCAGAGTTGGGTAAATATTTTGTACGCGACGGCACGTTGACCAGGTTATTTTACAAAGAAAAATTGTACTTGTTAAAGATATGACTGCTTTTCATTTATTTGTTACTCTTATTACAAAACTGCAGTTATAGCCTTGCTTAATGTATTTGTGAAGTGGTGGATTTAAAAATGGAATCGTGGTTTTAAACAAATCTTATAATAATTAATCTTTATAATGAATATGTATGCAAAGTATAGATGTTCTTCACACAATGTGAGGTGACGATAATCTGACCCTCCTTAATTCTCCTGTATTGCTCGGGACACTGAAGGAGCGTCCCATCACGACTGCCACGTGGATAAACTCACTGCAGTTTTGCAAAGTTACACTTTATGGCAACTCATAGATGTAGCTATAGGTTAAGGACAGTAAAATGTCAGAATTTCCTGATATGACTCATAGAACCGAGCGAAGCTTATAACATTACTACAATATAGAATATAGTGAGCTAGGAATCACATTAGCGCTTAAGCCTTACCTTTAATGTTGTTAAGAGCATTAGATAGGAACTGCCTCAGTTTAGTTCAGTAGTTAGTTTCCAATCGTCCAAATTACTTCCTCAGTTCTAGGCACCGATATCATTCTATAAGACATCAGGTACACATTTCTCCACATCAGAAAGTACATTGTTTTCCTAACCACGAAACCCTATTCAGGTTCATGGCACAACATTCCATAAATTCCAAAGAGAGTTTCAACGGTTTTTCGGTATGGTTTCAATATGGAACCACTTAGTTTCAACCTTTCTCCATAGATTGCTCCACTGCGGGAACAGTTAATTTTAACATTAAATCATAGATGGCTCCTTAATGGAGCTAGTATTAATGGTTGCCCATAGGTAACTCCAACAAGGAGTCACTTCGATTATGGGCAACATTTAAAGCTAATTGTGGAACATGCATATTTTCGTGGCGAACTTGTGTAGCACCAAGAAATAGCATGAAACTTGGTAGTTTTGTCCTACACTAAACTCCCTTGTTACAATGCTTTTCACATTCTTTTCAACTGGAAGTTTATACCTTTTATAAGGCTAAATTCGGATAAATTTTGAAGTGTGGTATATCCTTTTTAACTCTGCATAAAAGATATAGTATGTCAGGCGCCATAATCCAAGCCAGGAGTCTTCAAATTGTACACGCAGAAGGTCCTCTTTTGACTGTAATTTATTTTGGCGATGATGTAATTTAAATCTATTGAATGGAGTGCATTATTTAACCATTCAGTAACTCGCTCAGACCACATAGCCTTGAAACACAGGATTATTCGTGAAAGTCAAATTGGAATGTACCTCGTACTATTCCACGACCGCTACCGTACACATGACGTTTAATTCGCTGTTCATTAATCAGCCTATAATTCGACGCTGGTTTAATCAAAGATACTGAAAGCCTCGATAAATAAACTAGGAATAAAAGAATAATTAAAAAACAGTGAATAGCTTTCAAGCAATTTTGTTAGGAAAACTTTATAATTAATGGTGGTAACGGAAATTCGTATTTGCCTAGAATATGAATGTACGTTTATGGGATTCGTACTTGATATGAAATACATCATTTGAGTGACAGTATTCAGAAGTGAGGTCAACGCGCTGGCGCCATAATGCACTGCGGAGAGACAAATTATTTTGAAGGAAGCTAGATCTCTCTGATTAGAGTATAATTTATTGGAATACAAATAAGTTTGTTTGATCTCTGTCGTCAAAACAGTTGAACCGCTGCCTTTTCGATCTCGCCTCACAGCGCTACAAATTAAACACACTCTGAGATAGTGAAATCTCTGCGTCACCATTAATCGTACCAATAATTTGTATGAATTACTTATTATAGGCTTCCTCTTCTCATGTAGATGAAAACTTATCAAATTCAGACGCCGCGGCAAGCATTTTCAAAAGACCTCAACGGGCAAAGAGATTACATTATTTTACCGATCCGAAGTCTCAGCGGAGCGTGCATAGGATTTATTGGCACCATGATATCGGTAGTAAGCGCCCAAAGAATAAATTATTTACATCCTTACATAAAAAAATTCCAAATACTTGAAGGTTCATAATATACAATTCAAGTCAGTATATGTGAGGAACAGAATATATCAGGATACAATAATGTAAAACCAATTATGACTCGAATAATTACTCTAAATGTGTTATGTTCCCGTTTGCAGGCAGTGCGGCTTATTTTTGTGATACTTTAAAAAAACATCCCTCCACTAGACCCAGAATATAATCCACTATATAGCAAATATTATTTTATTGCAATTTCATTTCCTAATATCTAATATGCCTCATGGTATGGTAGTTCTCGTTTATGTGTGTCTGACTTGTAAAACAAACACGTTGTTGCTGTTAATACATTGCTGTGACATGAGAAAATGAAAGTACATAAGTAATACGACTTTAGGTGTTAGGCGAAAGAAACACTGTGACGTAGGTATAAATATACATAAATGTGTTGCTAATGTTGTTGCTGGAGTTACATCACAAACAGGGTGAGTGGTTATGTAGCGAGAAATAGAAAGTAGCCATGCAACGCAACGCAGTGTTATGCAACGTAGCGTTATGTTTGTTAGACTTACGCGCCCTCGCAAGCTCAATAACCACTGGCCTGGTCTGGGATGTAAGCGAATCTACACGCCACTTAATTACAGCTCGTAATTACTTCTCCTGGAGGAAATATAATGTGTAATGATTTATTTTTATATAGCATGGTTCAAAGGTACGAAAAGCTGTCAGACAAGACAGCCACAGACTCTTTACCTTATATTTCACAGTTTTAACTTTATTTATAAAAATTTCTTAATGTGTTGTTCGTGGATCAGGTGATATACGAACATGTTGAAAACTGATTTCGATAGTTCTTCCGAAATAAATGCATACAAGAAATAACTTGTTGTTACTGTTACAGCTCATGTCAGTTGATGCAGGAATTATAATCGGACTTATAGGATAGGAGTAATAATCGGAATTGACTTTTAAACATATACGCTTTAGTACACTAAGGAAACTTGGCTATGCTCCTGGCCTGGCACATTCTTCCAGGAGCCTCAAGTCGAAAGACACTTGGCGGTGTACTGTCAAGAAAATATCGTACGTTCAGTCCAAGACGGTCGTCTACAGGCTCCTGACTTGAAAGAATGTCCATCTTGGAAACTAAGTGCTTCAATTGTGAGTGTGTAAAAAATTGTTCATATTTTAGAGTGCGTATGATCGTTTATGCCCGTATTTTACCGTTCCTGATCAATGCTGGAACACTTCTGATGAAATCGTTAGACGTTACCAGTTTGTACACCATTCGGTGGTCCCAGACATCTTCTGAACATGTCTCCTGGAACTATTTCAAACAGGCCTACATAATGCCAACATGCAAGACGAACTGGTCTCCCCTAAACTCCATTTCAATTAGATGGCCAGTATTAGGCCACTGTTTCCAAACTCACCCCTTAAACCCCGTCTCTTATGTCCCAGTTACGACATACGCTCATCAAAGCTGAACTTGATGCTGTTCCGGACCCACTGTTCGAATTTACCATGGAAGGTTCTAGGGAATGTTGTCCCTTTTGCGTAAACTGGGCGTATTATATAGGCTTCTGGAATGTCCAACGGCACACTCGAATATCTCGGGGCGGTTTATACTTACTTATATACGAAACTGTATCATACAAAACTTCGTATGAATCAGAGCGGTCACAGTCAGAGCAATAAGAATATTGCAATATTAAAAACAATTCACAAGGGTTTTAGTGCCTTCAGTAGGGTCTTGCCGTTATTACACTCAATTCAGAGTCGGCAAACACGATTTTTGCTATTTATAATACAAAAGGATGTAACAGTGATTAATTTTATGAAATTTAATTCATCGTGATAATTTTTGTTCAGATTTCATGCGAATGCAGGCAAAATTCGGCCAACAGTACTTAACACATGAACTAGATGAAGACCATGTAAAAGCCCTAACATACACAGCCAGTTGGAAATTAATGTTGGCGCCAAGCAAATTGCAGGCGAGGTTCGTCAGTTCAACACCTACGTAAAACACAGTATGAGGGCACAAATATATACAGGAAATTAAAAAATAGTACAAAAGCAATACAAAATAGAGGCGACATTTTGATCGTCAAAGCCCGTTGAAGAACACCGAATTTGTCACAGATTTACTTGTCCATGAATTAATTGGGGTGTCATTTAAATTTCAGACGAGGGTCTTCACTGTCTAACAGCCACTGGAAGACCACGTGAGAATTCTAATATATATATATATAGGCTAGAGGTCATTTAAAATTAAACTCCATGAAAAACAGGCGAGAGTCTTCTATATTAGAGATACTTGAAAAACATGTGAGCACACCAATATATACAGGCCACTTAAAATCATGCGTTCCCTATGTAAAACCGGAATTCACATACTGACAGACCAAGAACCTCCGCCCTTGAAAGCACAAAATTAAATATAAGCATCACAAATTCGACGTTCAGGTGGCCGTGCATCGCGAAAAATTCTTATAATAAAACCAAGTAGATGCATTAATACCTCAAATTTATTTTTGGAATAAAACTCTACATGTTTCGGACAGTTCCTGTGTCCATCATCAGGAGTTTTTCACTGTACACACAGAAATGGTACATGTCATAGGGATATGCTGACAGCTTGCGAGCAGGATCAGGACGGAACTCTGTCCGAACTGTATGACATATAACATTGCTGTGTGTACACTGAAAAACTCCTGATGATGGACAGAGGAGCTGTCCGAAACATGTAGAGTTTCATTCCAAAAATAAATTTTAGAAATTAGTGCATCTAGTTGGTCTTATTATAAGAATAATCATCACATTTTTTTAACATTCCAGAAAACTAAGTTTCACTTTTATTTTAATCGAGGACATTCCGTTGTGTTGAGTTCTAAAAGTAAAACAAAATGTTTAAATTTACCGTCAAAATTCAAAAACAGTGTATAAATATTAGTAATTTATTGTGGCCACAATAAATTACTAATATTTATACACTGTTGTTGTGTTTTGACAGTACATTTAAACATTTTGTTCTACTTTCTGAATTTTACCCATTTAGCTAAGAAGGCCGATATATATATATAGTATTATTCCCGGAATAAAAAATATTTCCCTAACCGGCATTAACAAGTACCTGTTTATAACGGAGAGGCCGTAGGCTTTCTGCGAGGTAGCAACAAAATTTTTCAATAAAAATTTCTTAATTATATTAATGTTTGACAGGTTTAAAGGCACCGTAGGACTGCTAATAACGAAATGAGTGTTTTACATATCTGAATATGAAAAGTCCTTAACTAATTCTCTGAAGATACGAAATCAGAATATTCACAATATAGCAGAATTTCGGGTTCTGAATCTTTATTTAGCCAATAAAATTCCCCTTTCCCCCCTAAAAACAAGAAGGGCCACTTCTTAACCTCCAGTTACTTATCACCTTTCTACTCGTACCTACATTTGAAACAATCTTCTATTAGCGTAATCGAGGTCAAATTCCCCATCACGAATGTCACAAACATTTTCAATTTTATTACTTCTTCTATGTGCCCAGTGAATTTTAATTTCTGTGGCTTGATACTTTTCATTTCGAGGGAAATATCTCTAGCTTTTGAGTATTCTTTGTTTTTAAGCACTAATAATGCATTCCCAGCAAATAATAATTTAAGGAACAAACCAGCCTGTAATGCACTAAACGTAACTCATCAGCAAGTGAAACAAGTTTAAACAGTGGTGAACATCAACAATTTGGTCTTCCAGAATGTGATGCCGTAGTATTGGTAGGTCTGTACCGACATTTCGGAGGAAATGCTGCCTCCATTTTCAAATTGGAAGTACTTATTTCTACCGAACATGACGCAGCGTATTCCTACGGAACCGTGGTAAAAATCTACTAGACTACAAGGTTATCACATCTCAGAAAAGCACAACCTCACCAGTCCGTCCATGGAAATAACTGGTCCCACTTCAAAGTAAGACAGGATCTCTCCCTTCTACAACCAGTCATTTTTCACCTACCGAATTCAACGTTTATTAATAAAAGCCCCTAACAGCGACGGTAAACAAGGCATTAAAATCAAACCTTCGAAAACAAAATACACCAAATCTATATTCTATTGAACAATTCGAAAATATAGGGTAAAATGCGGTGAAGACTCAGGAAATCCTTAGCAAAGTAAAGAGGTGTTTTCGCAACAAAAAAACCGTCAAATAAGACCACTGATAGTGACAGCACTTAATTTTTTATAAGTGCATGTACGTATTTACCGCAAAATTCAAAATCTGGAGTATTCAATAGGAAGGTCAAAAGACAAACCGCTCTCATTATTTTATTGGAATTGTTAACATTTGTTACATGGACATTACCAGTTGCTGTTACGTAACAATAAAACGTTGTCTCTAATACTTACGACAACACACTTATTAATATGTGATAAAAGTATTAATCACATCATAGGGCATACAATATTTTAGTGAGTAAAACCGAGCAGGATAGTGTAACGACTAATCTCTTAGTGCTTTATTAGAGAGGTTCCTGTTATAATTCCCATCAGAACACCCGTTATTCTGAGGGTTTTTGTGGTTTTCTCAAGCCCCTGCAGAAGCTTTGCTGCACGATATCTCGAATGTATACAAAGGCTTCCTTCCAAAGAATTCACATCTCAGAATTCATCAAACTGGCAACAAAGCAACTCTTTCAACATATAGTTCTATTGGACTTTCCTTACCACCGAAATGTAAACATTCCCAATTTGACACTGAATTATCTGACATATAGCGTCGCATAAAAACGAAAGAAAAAGTAATATACAGACAAACCAGAAGCATGTAGGGCAAATGCCGATTTTTACCAGTTTTTCATTCCCAATAACATACGTGACTATCAAACTAGCCAGAAGCTTCCACATTACAACTAATAACGCTAAGGGTAGTGTATTAGGTCCGGTTTTAACAAGGTAAAATAATATATCTCAAGGTAAAATAATATATCTGCTGAAGACTGCTAATTACACAGACTTAAAGATTCAGTTCTACCTTAAGACAGAAAGTAGAGCACCTCCATTCACCAGACAAGTCTGTTAGTGTTATATATACCAGTAATTGTCCAACAAGATGCAACTATACACAGTTTTTTATATCTGTAAACTGCTCTACATGTTTAGGGTGGTATCTGCACCCATCATCAGGAGCTCATGTCACTGTGTCCACTGCATCTAACATTAGTAAAAGAGTAACTGAAACCTGTCGTGAACGTGACTGGACGGGAACTGAGTTCCCGTCCATTTCTGATGATGGGTGGAGATACCACCCGAAACATTTAGAGCGGTTTACATATATAAATAAACCGCAAATAGTTGTATCTTGTTGGACAATTATTGGCATATATTTCACGATGCACGGACCCTTGAATGTAAAATTCGGTTAGTGCTGTTAAGGAAGAAATAAACGCTTATTCCGCAAAACGCAAGGAACACGTCAGTAAGTTATGTGGATATAATGCAGAACTGTCATTGATAGTGAAATTGGTACACATAATTACCACTGTGCTTTAAACAGTTAAACACATAAGCTTGTTTTCCTACGCATTTTGTAAGGCAAATATTTTGAGAATGTTGATAAACATTTTCTGTACTTACCCCAGCCCCTTTACGATGAAGCTAACAGAAGAATCAGATATTCTCTCTTGTCCGTGTATTGCAAAAATCAGCAACAAAGTCAAAAAATTAAGTGTGTCTATAGAAATAGCAAATAATTCATAGAAAAGTGGCATGATAATGTCGCAGAAACTGCTTGCTGATACTGCACATTGCTATATTAACCGAGAATTTATCATCCTTCTTTATCACCCTATCGGCTGAAACACAACAGTAGAGCTACAAAACTTGACTAAACTGCACCAAGATATCAATGCACTACACCAAGGTATCTAGGCACTGCAATGGAGAAACTGAAACGAAAGTTACACACTCGTCTTATCCATAACAACACCTGTCTTGACTTCCCTTCTAGCGACCACTCTCGTATCAAATGACGAATGGCACTGCACTCAACGACTGTGTTTTGTTTAAAGTGTGTTCAGCATGCAGCCCAAGGCAGCAAGACAACAGGGTGTGTTCAACTACAATGCTCTGCATCGTAAACGTTAAAAAACATTTCATTCGAGATACTGAAGAGTGCGACTGAGTTAGCGTAGTCCTTATAGTGACTAGGCTATGCGATGGACGATTCAGAGTTCGAATCCCAACAAAAACTTCCCCAAAACCTCCAGACACGCTTTGGGGCCCAATCAGTCTCCTGTTCGATGGCTATCGTGGTTCTTTCCCAGGGACAAAGCGAACGAGGCGTGAAGTTGACTACTCATGTAAATCTAGCGCCGAGACGAAGAACAAGTGGAGATATAACTCATCTCCCCCTATATGCCGTTATGGAGGTGGGGTTGGAGAGGCACCGGGTAGCTCGGGACCTCGGGACTGCTACTTACCGTTAACCATGTACGTGGAGCCCTGGGGGTAATGATGCCTGACAGTAAATTGAAATTTCAGGTAACTGTATTCAAAATTTTCAAACAAATACAATTATACTGTAACGAAGATGAAAGGATAATATAGAAATGGGCCTACAAGAAATGGGATGGGGAGGCATGGATTGCGTTGACCTGGCTCACGACGGGGACAGGTTGTGGGCTGCTGTTATTGCAGTAATGAACCTTCGGGCTTCATAAAAGGCGAGAGAATTTCTTGACTTGCTGAGGACCTGTTAAATTCTCATGAAGGATTCTTCTCCAAGGAGTTAGTAACGAATATCACATTCGGGTGGTTGACTCTCCTGCTTTGTGTCCGGCAGTTAACCGGTTTCAAACTGGGAGAGTAACTCAAGTTAGGCCACTTTCGTTCCCTCCTTGTTTTAATTGTAATTTATCGTTCAGTATCACTCTATTAATCATTCTAGCATTCAATACTATACGTCTGGGCTACAAATAGAATCGTAATATAAAATACAAATAAGTAAAAGAATCACACATGAGGCAGATGAAATGAGTTTTCTCCTAACCACCCTGATTTTACAAAGACTGTGTTCCAACAGTTTACACCTTCCTATTCCATCAGAATACATTTTTCTTTGGGCGGGTCTCTGGTTAGATTTGAACCATCCCTTCCATGCCTTTTAAAATACAATTTTATCAACAATTATTCCTTCGGCTACCCCCGATACGATGATTTCTGCTTTCTAACTTAGACACTTAACATCTGTTACACTTTCGAATCTCTTCGTCCATTCGTGATGTTTCCTCCGGCTCACAAAATTGTCACCGAACTGAACCAATATTATTTCATAAATTCACTAGTCGCCAATCCCATGACCAAAAAAAACGGATCAAAATTCTTGTTTAAGTTGTTGTTCGGTGCATTCTGTCAAGGAATTTTATGCCAAAATGTCAAAGAAATCATTAATCATAAAATAATTGAAAAGGAAATGGATTTATACGAGATAATATTTTTAATTTTTGACGTTTTGCTGACCGTGCATCTCAGTATATTTATCTCAGTAATTAGCCAACTTGACGCACAAAATTGTTTTACAATAAGTTTATTTCATGCCTCTACATGTTTCGAGCACATGTGCTCGTCATCAGGAGGTCAAAATTATATTACACAGCCTCTGGTATCATCACACCTATAGGTGTGATGATACCAGAGGCTGTGAAATGTAATTTTGACCTCCAGATGATGAGCACATGTGCTCGAAACATGTAGAGGCATGAAATAAACTTAATGTAAGACAAAAATTTTTTGCATCGAGTGGGTTAATTACTGAGATAAACATTTTTAATGTTTACATCCAACAGTATATCAATGCTACCAACATCTTTTAATGTTTACACCCAACAGTACATCAATGCTTCCAACACCTTGTCTAGGTAAAATAGAGACTATTTTGGTTAGTATGAGATGCTTGTCACATTCCTTTGCAAAGGCACAGCAATCGATTGACTGAAATTACTTGGTGTCAAGTCGTGACAAAACATTTCGGTAAAGCTTGACAGTGGATACGGAGGCTTTTGTAAATACGTCGACTTATAATGCGAAATTTAAGGTTCTGGAAACAAATCAACGACAATTTTCCTACAAGCGCTTCAATCTGTATGACGAGTCAACATGATTAAATAATTACACAATGTAATGACTCATTACTGCGCAAACTTCCTAGCAGTGACACCTAAACCTCGTACTTAAATTTCACGAGCACAAGTTTCAAGTTTTTCACGGACCGGTCATCATTTTTGTAACTGTCAATACACACAAGTATTTCAAATATTAATATTGTATATTTCTAGCTAAAGTAGCTGTAACGAAGTTTCGATATTCATATAGTATTTTCGTCGCCGACATGTTCTTACAGTGCTTTGCTATCTTCAGGGGTATTTCAATCAAATGTATACATGTACATATCTATAGTCTTAATCATACACTTAAATTATTCTTATTTTCCAATTAAGTTATACTCAAATTTATTTACTAAGAATTCAAAAGAAATGTGTTAAGTACCCGCATGTAACAATTACTTGTACCTGTAAAGTTCAAATTACATAGTTTTAAAATCCCACACGATCTATTGTACTATAAGACCACTATATTCATATTTAATAGTTGTTCCACGCAAAATTTATAAGCATGTTTAATATTTAAATCTACATAAAATCTAAAAAAAAAAAACACTGGTTGAAGTACCTTAACAGTCATTCCATACAGAAGCTAAATATAGTTTCCTCGTTAATTTGAAGTCTTTGTTTCTTTGTTTTTTTCATTATACATATTTACCGTCATAAGGTTTCATGTTGCTTGAATCTGTACTAGCAAAGAACATTTCGGGATCCTAAATTAATCCCTTAAGCTTCGCTGGTTGCTATATGCAGCACTAGATGTAGCATTTTAGAAATTATCCCCACGTAATGTACTTATGGAGTCCAGATAAATATCAAAATAAGTAATGAAATGTATATAATGTATATAGTGTTTAAAAATCAAATAAGTAACTATTTCCCCAAATAGCACCTGCAATATTCTATTTATAACAGAGGCGCAGTGTGTTTTATTCGTGCAAAGAGCTCGATTTTTAAGAAGTGTTAAACAAAAGTGATGTTTCATAGCCTGTACTAATGGTAGGGATGATCAAAATTTAGAAGTTCGCACGGCCTAAGTGTTGGTATTATTAACAAGTTAAAGAACTGTCTCTGGTGGCGATCTATTCATCCGATGTTACATGAAAGCCGACAACTAGTTCGTAAGTTATTGTGGAGAGAGACACAGGCAAGCACAAATACCAAACCCCGTACTTACTAGCAAAGTAAAAAATAGAAGGCTTAATCGCAGTAACAGTAAAAGAATGAAGTTCTGAGTGAGACAGTATGATCTATAATACTGTTACAGCTCTGCGATTAGGCTCACAATGTTCTAAAAAGGATTCGGGGTGTTCAACAGTAGACAAATAATTTGTAAATATCATCTTCTAGTAGAAACACAGACGCCAGCAAATAGACAGACATTTCGTGTTTAAATAGGTTCATAAGTCCATCACTTGTAAGGCAATCATAAAAACTTGTAGCGGAGGAGGACAAATGATAATAGGAGAGCGGTTTAGTTTGAGCTGGAGCCGCCTGGCAGGGCGGGGCAGATCAATAGTGACAGCACAACCCTGGGCCAACATGCGAGCAAGCCGTGAAGACGCTCGGCTGAACCGGGTTCAAATCCCGGTTTCTTTAACCTCTCGAGGCTCACTAACTACCACATGCTGCAACATCTGGCCACACAGTCGTCATAATGGACACGGATTTTGTTCTCTCTGAGGTAGGAATGATATTTGTTATACTTAATTTGGAATAGTTGTCAATCTACAAAAGATGAAAGCCATTTCATCAGGTGACACGACAAATTAAGGAATATTACTCCGTACCTCAGAAAACTTCAGACTTCCCTAGTTGGACAGGATTTTGAAGAATGCGAAAATCGTGGCAGAAGCAAATTTTCATATATTAGTTCAGCCGCTATCTGAGTGGACGGCGGAAACCCAAAAGCAGCCAGTCTGTTGGCCAAATTTGAAGAGATGCTGCCCAGTTCAACACAATATACAACGCCATCTGTCTTATTTATAAGATATTTTATTGGAAAGGGTATGTAGTCAAACACAACTATGTCAATTAAGGTGTATTTAATGGCTATAGTAGACAACTACATGTTTCATCCTTTACTGGCCATCTTCAGGTTGTCTTCAAGAGAACTTAAGGTCCTACTATATATTTTGTGCGCGCACGTGGTGCAGAGATCTCTACATACGGGCCTTTTTGCGTAATGTAATTTCTAGATGTGGAGGCATGCTCTGACTAGTGGCACGATAGGGTCAGGTGGCTAGTGTCAAGTTTGAAGGTTCTTGGTGCGCTGGTATTATGAAGAGGCGTGTTCCTCTTCCTTCCTCTTAATTGGGGTCGTGTTGCGGGGAAGCCCGAATGACCTTGTATGTACTGTCCCTTGCCTGTGGGGACAGAGATGTGTGTGAGAAGGGTGGTGAATTAATTCAGCCTAATTATACATTGGAAAATTTGCTGTATTGGAGGAAAACATAAATAGCTTAGTACTTAATTACGCTCCGGGTGTTAGTGTGTTCCCAGCTCGCTCCGGTTTTACCCCTGGGTGGGTGTATGTCCATGTGGGTGGTGGCACACACTGTTGTTGCCGTGTA
>Ga0123354_10003363_pt1 | contig 22048 bp, 10 predicted proteins | sample TergutLab28metaG_2_FD_97872 | JGI IMG/M metagenome (GOLD analysis project Ga0123354, IMG submission 97872) | Labiotermes labralis P4 segment gut microbial communities from Petit-Saut dam, French Guiana - Lab288 P4 | ecosystem: Host-associated > Arthropoda: Insects > Digestive system > Gut ... | reverse complement strand
GGCATGTCACTGCCCCCAGTGCACCATACATTTGTGGCATGTCACTGCCCCCAGTGCACCATACATTTGTGGCATGTCACTGCCCCCAGTGCACCATACATTTGTGGCATGTCACTGCCCCCACTTCTCCATACATTTGTGGCATGTCACTGCCCCCAGTGCACCATACATTTGTGGCATGTCACTGCCCCCAGTGCACCATACATTTGTGGCATGTCACTGCTCCCAGTGCACCATACATTTGTGGCATGTCACTGCTCCCAGTGCACCATACATTTGTGGCATGTCACTGCCCCCAGTGCACCATACATTTGTCAGTGCATTTTAAGGTACTTTGAATTTAAAACTGTTTCATCCTGTGGATTAGTTGGAATGTAAACCCGAGTGTAACAGAACGGTTAAAATATATCACCCACATGAAGAGCTACACCAATAGAAACTCTTTGTTTGTTACAAATTATATTGATTTGTCTGCTTTAATGTTTGCAGAGCTACTTTGTAACGGATTATGATCCAACGATTGAGGACTCTTACACGAAGCAGTGTGTTATTGATGATATCCCTGCAAAGCTGGACAGTAAGTGGAAAAATTCCCTTTGCTGATGTGCTTCCTTTGAAGTTCTATTGAATTGTTGTACAAGGGGCCAACAGAAGACCGTGGCATCTTTCAAGGCTGCATGCTATGTGATAACACTGAAACAAATGCAGTGGATTCCCAATGTTTGTGAAACCTGATTTTCAGGATTTTGCCCTTTTATGATAACCCATTGTAATGCAGTTGCTGCTTCCCCTATTGACTGGTTCTGACAAATTTGGGTGAGAGCACATGGGTGACAACTCAGCTTCCCCCACTTGCAGTCAGTTGCTCATACCCTCTCAGCTTGGTCAAGCTGTGTGTGAGGTTGGTTGCTTCTGTGCTGTGCGCATTGAGACTCTCCTTTAATCAGTGTCTTTTTCGCTTCCAAAAAGTGTGTGTAATGAGGAATAACTTATTTGTTTTTCATGTTGTGGAGGTTTTTTATATTTCTGTTACTGGTTTTTTATGAGTTCCTGGAACCGGATAGACATTTTGTGTTGAAACTGGGTTCTGATGTTTGTGAACCCACTGTTCCTTATTGTTATATCAATCCCAATTAATCATGAATATTGAAAATCTACTGTGCTTTAATTCAGTGAAAGTGTATTACTCTGTATTCTTACGGCTTACATTTTTAACTTTATGGACGGAAGAACATAAGTTTGTGTTAAGCGCTCAAACCGAGTTTTATGGGCATCCCAACAGTAAAGTGGACTAGTAGGTTGCACACACTTAAGTTGAGGAATATCACACTCCCCCATGTAAGTGTGTGCTTAAAAAAAAATTATTTTGTTTTTAGTTTTTCATTTGTGACAGCATTCTGCTGACCTCATTGGGATAACGTTTGTCCATATATTACTCATCTCTCTCTTATAGACCATTCCAAATGGTGCTGATAAATAACTTATTACATGGAGTAGAGTTCTTTTTGAGGAGCTAGAAGTCAAGAAATTGCCTGTCTTTTATAGAAGATGAAGGTTTACACCTATGTTTGCAAAAGTCTGCCATTGGTTCTCAGTCTGAGTGAAATGAGTCCAGTTCAGGCCTTCCTGCTGTATTTGTCTAAGATATATTGTAATATTATCCTCCCATATGTGTCTTGGCTTTCCTAGTGGTTTCGTCACTCCGGGTTTTTCAACCAGAACAGTGTATGTATTTCTCACCTTGCCCATGCCTGCTACATGCCCCACCATCTTGACTTCTTAATCAATTTTAGTGTTATTTGGTGAGGAGTGCAACATGTGAAGTTTCCCATTTTGCACTTTAAAACTCCATCATCCTGTCATTTCCTCTCTGTGGGGTGTCAGTAGTCCCATCTGCACCCTTTTCTTAAAACATTGAACTGTGTAAAAGGTGACAAAATTTCAAGTTGTCCCTGCCCACTCTACGAAGGCATACAAAGGGAATAGACATATATCGCCAGTCATTCTTAACCTTTGCAGTAGATGGAAGTGAGTTATCAGCATCACCCTGCAGTCCTTTATACCCAGGGAAGGAGCCCATGCCACCCATTGAATGGGAGGTTCCATCGGCCCCAGAGCCGGTCTGGACATTTTGCAGAAAACAAAGTTCTAGTACTCTTCCAAGAGTCAAACCCCGGATCATCCGGCCCATGGGTTAGCGACTATACCTCCAGAGCTATTCTGGCACCTCTCCCCATCCGTGTTCCTCCATTAATGTGAGATACTAAGATCCACGTGCATGTAAAAGAACTGCTGTATGTTTTAATGTTTACATTTCTAGGTAGCAGATTGGAACTTGAAGCAAGTGTGCCATAAAATAACTTTGCTTGTCCTGATAATGATACTTTGATACAACAGCCACATCTCTTTAACTGTGTTCCAGTTTTTGTTTGTTGCATTCATAAAAAGCGTATGCGAAGTGGTGTATCCAAGCATACCTATTTCCTGTGACTTATGATGAGTCAGACAATTATGTCACTGCTGGAATGAAGGTTGTGCAGAAACGGTTGGCTTGTTCTTAAGTCGGAACCTGTGTGCTGTAATTATATTTCATATTATCCATTGTCAGAGGTGCTTTTGTCACCTGTTTGTGTTTCCTAACTGGCAGTGCATGAGCTGCTGCTGTTTCAAACATTCAACACCATTTAGCATTGCGTATGTGTGCAGGCATGTAATGAGTCACTTCATGGCACAGTGGTGGCAGGAAGTGACATGTGACTGTTGTTGGATAAAATAAGAATGCTGTGTATATATATTATCACAGTTGGAGAAATTACTATTTTGCAGCTAGTGATCTCTTATTTTAATCTAACGTCTGTTAGTAACGAAATAAATTACACTATTTTAGCCTGATGATGGAGGCAGCAGGTCCCTTGAAAAAGTTTGTACATATGAGCATCACATCACAGGAGACTGTATTCTGAGTATTCATTGGTGTGATGCCCTCCAACCCCACATATTCTGTGTTGAACACTTGTATGTCTTCATTTGTGCCCTTTTGCTGCCTTTAATGGTTGCAGTAAAGTATGGAGTTTGTTGGCCAGCCAGGTGACAGCCAAGGCCCTGCACTGTGGAATTGGTTTGTTGGTCTCTGTGCTAGCAGATGTTGTAGAAATTGTGGAGTGGGTGGAATTGTCACGCCCATGTTTGTAAACTGCAAGATATCACACAGTCAAATCAGTCTGAAGTGTGCTCACAAAATTTTACTGGATTGCATTCCTCTGCTCCTCTGTCTGATAGTATGATCTGCTGCTAGACAATAGTGTAATTCTGTGTTTTACAGCTATGTCCTATGCAAGTAGTGTTGTAGTGCCAGCTGAGGGTAAAGCATATAGAGCATGAAACTGCATTTCTACAGTTTTGATAATGAGACAAAACACACAGAGGCCACAGAAAAAATTGCATGCAGCAAACCCCCTTCGTATCTTCCTTTAACTGTTTTGCTTCCCTGTTTTACCTTTCACTTGTGCATCAGTTGAAGTTGCTGTTGAAGGCTATCACTCCCAACAGAATATACAGATGATGTGAGGGGAAAGGAAGGAGAGGGAGAGTGTAACTGCTCAAGGGAGATATGGAGGGTTTGGTCCATTGGATTTCTTTCTCATACTCACTGTGGTTGGAAAACTGAAGGGAAGACATTATGTGGGAGACCTAGATATAGATGGGAACATAAGATAAAAATGGGCATAAGGAGATAGGGTTTGAGGATGTACATTGGTTTTGTCTGGATTAGGATACAGTCCACTGGCTGGCTGTTGTGAATACTGTAATGAACCTTAAGGTTCCATAAAAATAAGTAATTTGTTGAGTAGCTGAGTGACTTTCAGCTGCCCTATGTTCAGCCTGCATGCAATTGGAGAGCCATATTCAAAAACAGATTATTTTACTATCATATGTGGTCTGCTTGTGTAACTTGACCTCCATCTGAAAATAGAAAAGTTCTGTGCATCGTTGAGAAGAATGACATCATTTGTGCTGAATTCCAATCCCACACTTGGCAGCAGCATCCTCCCCACCTTCCTCATTGCTGCACTTTGATAGTTTGATATTACTGTGCTGCAGTGGTGAGAACAGGTGATTATGTGGTTGGTACACAGATGCTTATATCAAACCCAGTGTTCACAGAAGCCTGCAGTGGACCATACCCTGAGGCTGTTCACTTTTGTCAGCATCCTCACAAACTGTTCTCCAAAGTCTTTCCTACTAGCTTACTTCAGGTGTAGATTTTTGAAGTTGTCTTTTCTCATAAGGTTTTATGACAGACGTTCCATGTATGTGTACCAGTTTTACCACGTGTGCTAGGTATCATGACTCTTTCATTGCTATTGATTTATTAATACAAACTGTAATGAGCACATATTTTGAACTATAGAATGTGTTATTTCATTTTTGGTAGTCCTTTGGCAGGTAATTCCTTTAGGCTCGATTGTCCATCTGAGCCTTTTGTTGTTGAACATTCCCAGTTATGTTTTTCCCACAAAATGAGAGATCAATTTTTCACTTGTAAACAGTGAGATAAAACTATATTTTTTGGTATTTTATTCATTTTTATAGAAGGGATGCAGAAATATCACAGAATCTAAAGTGAAGCATTTCCCCAATTCAGTTTTCATCTTGTCTGTAATTTTGGTACTGTAGCTTCAAGGGTAAATCAAACTTTGAAAATTAAAATGGTTTGTCAATAAGTTGTGAGTATGTGAACTTATTCAGTTGTCTGGTGTTCAGCATATTGTGCTTCACTGTAATGAATACATACCATAAGAGTATGGCACTGTGGGTTCTGTAAACTATAGAACTTAGACAGCTGTGTATGTATTGGTTTCCTGAGGAAGATGCCATGCTGTGGAGCTGCCAGTCACCCGGCTAGTCATTGAAGCTGTATATTGTAATTATGTCCATAAATCTTGTTTGAAACCATTTTCATATTTTAGAAAGCATGTGGCAATTTTGTGAATTTGTGATCTTGTATTTTGCAAGTAATCCTGTACTCATGATATTGTGGAATATGACTGTGTGCAGTTTGGTATGTCAGTATGAACATTTCAGGAACCTGCTGCCTTCATTTTCCAAGGTGTGTTCTTTCAAAATGTTGATACCCACCTACCACACTGCACAGTATGAGCCAGAGGATCACGATATGAATCGGCTTTCCCATTGTGTCTCCTTACATAAGCACCAATCAGTTTGTGTCCCATTATATGTATTGCTGTAGTCTGTACACACACACACGTATTAGCATCTGTTTACTGTGTTACTGTTCTGTTAGTTCTGGACACAGCCGGGCAGGAGGAGTTCAGCGCTATGCGGGAGCAGTACATGCGCTCGGGTGAAGGTTTCCTCCTCGTGTTTGCTGTTACTGACAAAGCAAGCTTTGATGAGATGTACAAGTTCCACCGACAGATCCTTCGGGTGAAGGATCGGGATGAGTTCCCCATGCTTATGGTCGGCAACAAAGCCGATCTGGAACACCAGCGGTTGGTGAGTGCCTTGAGTTACTGGAGTCAGTGTTCCTTCATGTGTATTGAGTCATTTGCTGATGTCAGACTGTAATGACGCTGATGGATAATTTTTTGTCTTTCTTTGTTGACATAAACAGTCAAGTAATAAATTATTTCTTTATGTCATATGTTGTATACAATTTCCACAGTGGAGGGACAATCTTGAAATGGAAATTTGTTATCATATAATTAGTTTGTGATGGTATGAGAAATGCATGGAGCATTGTGGTTGAAAACTGAAGGAAAGGGATTACTTGGTAGATCTACATGTAGATGGTATTAAGATAAATCTTCGTCAGAATTGTAGGGTGTGAACAGATCCAATAGGCCCAGCACAGGGACAATCGATGGGCTGTTATGAAAATCCACTTAAAGCACCCACTGCATTTCTTTGCTGCCAACTACATTAGTAGTGTTGGAGGAGTTTGTTCCTACTGTTTATGATCTGGAGGTAAAGATAAAGTGCGTGACTGAGTCTGCATGTGACTATTGCAGGTGACACAGATGGATGCACAGAACCTTTCAAGACAACTCAAGATTCCTTACATCGAATGTAGTGCAAAACTTCGCATGAATGTCGACCAGGCGTTCCATGAGCTGGTAAGAATTGTTCGCAAGTTTCAGTTGTCTGAACGCCCACCACTCAAAGCCAACTATAATAAGAACAAGAAGAAGTGCATTTTGTTGTAGTGACTGTTGTTGCTACTGTCACTGTTTCTCTTCTGTATTTAGTGATGGGTTGGACATTGCATCTCTAAGGATGTGCCAGAGTGCTCTGTGAACTTGTTATTTTGAATCGATTGCTTGGCAAGGCCTGTAACCATTACTGTTGGCTCACCGATTGTGTTTGTGGCATATCTCTGATCATTGTCTTGTTAGGGAGATATAATTATGTACAAGTTACATCAAGTTGTATATATATGCTGTTTTCAAATTCTAGAAATTGTTATTACTGCCAGAAAAGTCACTTGGAGAGGGGGGATATTACATTTTAAAGCACATTAACTTGTAAAATCAGATCAGGTTGTGGAGCCAAAGTAGATTAGTTATTTCACATGGCTATGTGCATCAGGTGGTTTTTCATTGTTTTAGAAGTACAGTAGAAGACACAATTTCCACTAGCAGAGTTTTTATGTGGATTTATGTCATTCCTTTACATGAGTTTGTAAGATGGAGATGTGTGTTCAGTAAAGGAAGAGCACTGAAGCCATTACTGAGGTTTGTGTCCATTGTGAAGGAGGGTGAAACCACAAGACCTTGGAGGTGCAGAGCATGATGGTCACTTGGTTCTGAATGTAACCTTGTGAATGCCAGATGTCAGTATAGAAGCCATCCTGTACCACCGGTATCTCAATCAGTAACATTCTCAACCTCTATTCAGGATCTAATTCAGGACACCGATTATCCAAATTTAGGTTTTCCATACTTTTCGTCAGTCCATAAAGGGATAATACTGCAAATTCTGCGACGACAGCTTCCTTTACAGCCTTTCCAATCTGTTATGCAGCAGTAATCCTACCATTTGTGATAACATAATCTGAGCTACTGATAGCCTTCTTGCGGACAGCATAAATATAGTGCCAGTAGTGAAATCCTTCACAAGCTCTGCCCTGCATTTTTCCAGTTATATTACCATTGCCTCACACTTAAAACATGGTTGCCAACCGTGTGTCACTGTAAGGTTTAAAATCCCTGTTTCTGGGTGTGTGTGTGTATCAACATAGGAGCCATCTTTTGGGGTCATTTGTTGACTCTGTTTAAGTGACTGGAATAGTGGAGACATTAGAAAAAAAGAGGATGTAACTCCCACCTTCCTGTATCTCAAAAAATGCCTGAAATATTCATAACAGGGAATGGAAGCATGATAAATTTTACGCACTCGTAAAGTACGATAAAGAGTCCACGGTGAAATAAATAACAAATAACAGTTTGTTATAACACAGAATAGTTAAACCTTTAGAGATGAAACATGTCTGTGTTATATAAGGACTCTGTGCATACCACGCAGTAAACACTTTCCACCTCGCTGCTACAGGAACCAATCTGTTAACATTTTGCAAGGTAAAAGCCCATTCAGAACACGTAAATGCAATGTAAGCACCATGCAAATTTTTGAATGTTAAAACTGGTGGTAAATTAAATAACCACTAGGCTTTAAAAGGTTAATAGCAAAATACTTATTGTGTCACTTCTGAATACATATAAGTATACAAAGTCAGCCACAAAGTGAAATTGTCCCACTTATCAAATCAAACGATTCCAGAAAGAATGGCTTCGTACATGTGACAACATGTACAAACAAAAATACTTGCAGATGTGGGGATACTGCTGTCATTGTTCTACATCTGTAAACTGCTGTCAGTGTTCCACATCTGTAAACTGCTGTCAGTGTTCCACATCTGTGTACTGCTGTCAGTGTTCTACATCTGTAAACTGCTATCCGTGTTCCACATCTGTAAACTGCTGTCAGTGTTCCACATCTGTAAACTGCTGTCAGTGTTCCACATCTATAAACTGCTGTCAGTGTTCTACATCTGTAAACTGCTGTCAGTGTTGCACATCTGTAAACTGCTGTCAGTGTTCCACATCTGTAAACTATCTCAACACCAGCAAGGACCCCAGTACCCAAGTCTTCCCAACTCAGACCATAATGTATAATACACAGACCAAAACCAAATATATAAAACAGTTTATCAAATCAGATGGACACAGGTGATGAGGAAAGAAGTAGGAGGAGGTTAAGTTAGGACGTGGGGGAAGAAAGGGGAGAGCACCCAAAAGAGCGATCTGTGTCACATATGATTTGTGCTGGCGCAGCACAGGGAGCAGCAGGAGGGTCTAATGGCAGTGTCTGTGAAGAAGACCACTGTGCTGGTTGTGATGCTGTGTACCCAGCAGGTGGAGACAATTGGTTCCGCTGAACTGTCAGTTTAATCCTTTCAGACTACTTGGTGTTACATCCCACAAGACATTACTCTTCAATACTGCGAAAACCGGACAGCAATAACATTGCCAAAAGACATGTAGAGGTATTTTTTGTAATTATATTGGTGTTATGGAGTTCTGTGACATTCTTTTACACCAGTATGTTCCTATACTTAAATACCGGCGATGTACAGGGAATGGAGGAGCTGACACTTTCAAGGTCTCAGTGGATCACTTAATACTTACCATTTGGCTTTCCACAACCTTCAGATTTAGAGCCGAAATAACAAACTTAGGCAGAAGATATTCTTTTTTGTCACTTAGAACTGAAATAGGGAGCACTGGGGATGTTTTGATGCCAGTGTTGGCAGCTGTATATGAATGTATGTGTGTGCGTGTGCATGTGTGTATGTGTGTTTTCACATACATATGTAAGTATGTCTTGTGTTACTGCCAGTTTACATTCTAAGGTACTCTGATGTGTTCTGTGATCTGCATGCGGTTGAAACTGAATGTGCCATTCACTGGCGCAACATAAACACTGGTACACATTAAATTCTGCTTGCCACTGTTCTTACGGAATGATAATGTGAATGCTTGCAGCTATGCGAGTTGTTCACAGTTCTTAAATTTGTGTTTTAGAAAGTGACATCTGTCATGCAGGTGAAATAAATTTAAAGAAGGTGTATTTTGTAGGCTGTGTAAGTGAGCAAGTTGACTCAGGCAGTAATCTTTCTGACTTGTGTTTGGGAGGTCAGCTGGGACACCAGCTGACTGAGACTTCATCATTATCTTAGATATACTGTACTGAAATAATATCAGTTTGGGTTCAGAATACTGAAATAATATCAGTTTGGACTCAGAAGAATGAGCAGAAGTTAGGAATTTTGGTAAATTGATGTGACAAGGCAGTATTAAATCAGGTGGCACCACTGCTTCTGTTATCATAGATGTACTGTACTGAACTAATATCCGTTTGGGCTAAGAAGGAAGAGCAGAAGTTAGGAATTTTGGTATTTTGTTGTGACAAGGCAGTATTAAATTAGGTGGCACCACTGCTCATTAAAATGTTACAAGGGCTAATATGTAACCTCAGCTGTAAGGCCACGAAAGATTATCTGTGGTACCTGATAAAGTTGTGTCAGTGTTTGTGTTTATGAAGCTCTGAATGGTTCCTGATTTCAGTTTTCACCATCTGGGCCTTCATTTGTTCTTCGAATGGGTGTTTTTTAACTCACGTATTGTTAGATTTACTAATAGGTAACAGCGAAGCAATGTAACAATGTTTGTAGTGCATAAATGACGCTTTTAATTGGTTACATGGGAATATGTCAAAAGAAACTGTGGTGTAATTGTCATTCTTCTCAGCCTTTCTTCTGCAGTTACCACAGTATAAAAAGTCAGAGTGTAATTCCCTTGGTTTTATGTGAGTTGTTGTCATAAGGTACTGACTCTTGCCATTAATTCTGATATAACTGACACACTACAATATGTCAAAGGCTGACACAGTGCCATCAATCTTCTGTTCCTGACTTCGTCACATCTGTGATGGCTTCCAATTCTTGGGTTATTTCACACAAAGATTTTTTTTTTTTTGGTTGCTTGAGGAATAATATATTTGCACTCACTGTCACAAGACATGTCATCCCATATCAATTTTCTGAAAGAATTCCAAAATATTATGCACTCAAGATTTCTCTGCATTGGCTGACTCTTTTCTACAGTGATTTATTTACTTGTAAACTTATTTCTAATAATTTAATACAAAGAAAAGCTATTATTTGTGTGCCAAATTTCATAACTCTATAGTGAATTTAACGTAGAAAAAATGCATTGAAATTTGTGAAAATTAACTTTGTGAAGGTAAGGCCCGTTTCCTTACCTTACAATATATCATGATGTAAGTAACAGTTCAGTGAAAACAGGTGGAATGTATGGATATAATGGGGGGAGTTTTAAAACTTTATTAAGTGTATTAAATCATTAGATTTTGAAATTACCTCGTAGCAAAGTACATTATATATTTTCGATGGGAAAATTTAATATGGGATTTAGTGGTGACCATCGTACGAGTAACACCTGCCTTGCAGACCTGAAAATGAACCTCTTCTATTACAGGAAGTCCCTGATTCAATGTCTTAGTTCTTAATTTCTGCTGTTTATAAATATAAACAATAATTACTTATTTTTAAGTGCTGCTGTTGGTTCTGTCCCTAGAAGTGGGCTGTGTTGCTATCCTTGTAGAGGAATGTACTGCCTCCATCTTTATGGTCAAGTTGAGCATTGCAAGGCAGTTCTCAGTAGCTTCTTTCCCTCTTTCCTTTCCACCGTGCTGAGGGACTGCCTGCCTATATGACTGCACCATATAGTCACTGTACTCACTCTCACCTAAAGAGGTAGGAGGCATATTCCTCCAAAATGTTGCCAACACAGCTCACTTTTACTCAGTGTCAAATGCAAAATGAATTAAGTTGTTGGTAATGGGGTATTTTGCATATAGTGAAGTTGTTTTCAAAGGCCAATGCAACAGTTAACTGTGCAACAGAAAATGATTTTGATTTATTTACTTATCGGTTGGTACTATGTACAGGAAGCTGAAGGTGGGTCAGGTGCTGGCAAAATAAGTGAGAAACCGTCAGTTTCACAATGCTTGTAGTTTTACTGCAACAAAAAGCAGTGCAGCCTTCTGTGATGACCAGACGCATCAATTCACAGTATTCATTGAACTGTTTGGTGATCTGCAGTTGAACAACTGAGTTCTCTGATGCTGAGTTGTATTTACATGTGACTTTGCCAACTGTCTGTAAGTCAGTGATTGTCCTTGAAGTCAGGCCCTTGGTGCTACCTATTATCACATCATTAAAAGGTGAAGCAATCCCATTACAGGCCTGGACAGGCCCTAAGGATTCCACGATGTTGAGGCTCCAAGATTTCAAGATAATTGACACATGAAGGTGGTAAGTTCAGCCCTTTGCACCGACCGTCTTTACCACCCCAGGAAATATTCCTGGCACACATTTCTGTTAGAGGCTGAGACAACCGCACGGCCATAGTGCAGCCAGAAGGATTATGTCAATGAAAAATTCCAGTGACACCATTGGGAATTGAACCCACGACCTTCCAGCTTGTAGCGCAGTGCCTCAACCAACTACACCACTGTGCCCCACCTATCACAACATTACGTGATATAATGAAGGCATAGAAGGTCTCTGAAATGTTGGACCTCTTTTTGTAATTTATACATCCTTTAACCCAAGAAGATTGAATCAGTTTACTGATTATTTACCAATTTGTTAATTTAAGTGTAACTGCTACACTGAAACATTGTCTTGGACTTTTTCATATAAGGGGAAATTATTTTTGCAACATGATTTCATGTATATGGTGCTTCTGGTTATTGTGCAGCACCAAACATTTCAAGGCATCTTGTTGGTCCTGTTATTTGGGTTTTGGAATTTTAACCAATTGATGCTGCGCAGTAACCCATATACACAAGATTCTAGTATATGTTACAGTGAAAGCCTAAAACCTCATATCTCATATGTAAAACGTAATGGTAAAGCAGTCCCGTTACAGGCCCGGAGGAACCCAGAGGGTTCCAAGAAATTAAAGTTCCCAGATTTCGTGGCAACGGCACAGGATGGTGGTAGGTTGTCAGCCTTACGCATTGGCATCCTTTACCCCCAGGAAATACCCCTGGTACTCATTTCTGTTAGAGGCTGAGGCGATCCCAGGGCCATAGAGCGATCAGAAGGATTTTATGTCGATGAAAAATCCACTGACACCAGCTGGGATCGAACCAGGGACCTTCCGATTTGTAGCACAGTGCCTTAACCACTGTGCTACTGCGGTCCCCCATATCTCACATGTAGTCTGCATTATTCATGGAAATGGCTTGATGTGTTTTAGTAACAGCAGCATTTCCTGATTAGTTATTACAGTTATGATCTTTGCCATTCTTTTTATTATAGTAGGGTCTCTCTTAAATCACCGTGTATGCAACCCACATTTTTTAATTTATGGAAAGGTTTTAATTTGAAAGTGCTGCGGACACATTATGGTCATGAAACATATGTGAATGTAAAATTGCAATGTTAAACAGTTTGTATGGAGAACTGTAAAGTCTTTTGAGTTCCCCATAACAAAAAAAAAAAAGTGTTATTCTGGTAGGCCACAGACAGACATGATTAATAATGACAGTAGTTGAACTGTTGTTCTTTCATAATTATTTTTAGTTGGTTCATGAAGGGTCATGGTCCATCAAATTTCATGCTAAGACTGTTAATTAATCACATCAGCATTATTACAGTGACTGTAAGCTCACACAGATATGATCCTGCTATCTACACTTCCCTGTCTGTTCCATGAGGGAGATTGGATATGTAGCTCCACTCCTTTACCTCAGCACTAGACAAAGGTGAGTGTTCAGCTTCACTCCCCAACTGCTTTACGCCTACGAGAAAGACCCAGTGCCCATTGAATAAGAGGCTGAGTGGGCTGCAAAGCCATTCTGGGACAATTTGGAAAAAAGAAAAATCTTGTGCCTCTGCTGGATTTGAACTCCAGATCGTCCAGCCTGTAGCTGACTCACTATATTACACAATCCTGGCTCCGGAGTTTATTAATGACTAATAAAAATGTATCATAGAAACCGCTGAGGTTAAGTACTGGTTCTATATATTATAGGTTGAATTCCATTTTTCCGTTAGTAATTGGTGTAAAGGGTTCACATTGATACCATGATTGGTTCTAGGTGACCACATGATCATTTCAACTTCCAGATTACATGCTGTAGTTCAGTGCTGAACAAATGAAGTGTGATCATAGTGATTTGAAATATACTTGCACAGTGGTGTTAACTTCAGATATCTGCACAATTTATTTTCCTTGCAGTGTGAATCTAACACCGATTTGTGAAGCACCTTCTTACATATTACAAGCAACTGATAATGGCATTTATGTTTGGTGTGCACTTTTGAATGCATATTCAAATATTTGTATTTAATCTTGGTCGTAGTTCATTAACCTGGAAACAGCTCTTGTTTTCTTTGGTTCAGTAGATTTTAATGAACACCATATGGAAAAATATAGAGAACTTTTCATCACTAATTCTGACTTCATTGTTTCGTTTTCCTCCTTGATTGAACTTTGCCGCAGTTTTGTTCCAGTGCTTGACTAGAACTGCTGCCAATATAATCAGTGTGTAAAATTTGTTTGTCATGTTTTATATTACAAACTTTCATGTAGCAGTCTGATTTAATGTTTGTCATAATATTTTGACAGTTGTGTTGTGTCCAGGATTTATGAATTTGCAGTTGAGACTGTGTTTTATGGCCTTGGTTTATTTAACCATAAGAAAATTAATTACCTCCCTTCAATAGAAACAAGTCAAACTGCAATAAAAGGTGTATTAAATAGCATATAGGACATATTTTAATGACTAATTCAGGCTGTTTACTAATTTATCAAGTTTTTAATAAATTTCAAATATATCTTCATTGCTTTTAATGATGATGTTTTATGAGTGTGGGCCGTGATATAAAGAGGAGCAGGTTATTTCAAAGATGACCATGATAGGATGCAGTATTTACTTGAGTATGGTCAGATGTTCCTTTTTTGGTTGCCATGGACTTATTTCCCAAAGAATGCAGGTTAGTACAGAAAGTTGACAAGAAATTAGAATGGTAACAGATGAATTTTGCTGTATGGTAGTGGTATGCACATGTCTTTAATTAATGAGGTATTCAGAACTATATTGTTTGCTATATGAGGTCCTGTTTTCTATTCAAGGTCACTGACGTAATTTTGTATAAAGATTATTTTAGAAACATTGTTTGGTCATGCTTCATATATAGAATAGTGTTCTTAGTCCCTGTTTGACAGGACACCCATCCACCCAAATGTAACAGTGTAGAGGGCAGTGTGGTGCCACATTATGACATTTTGTTAGCATTAGTGTCCTAGAGACTGGCTGTCCTGACAGGTATATTGTGCTTTTCATAAATGTGAGGATAGTGACTGAAATTGTGCAGAAGCACTTCATTACTTTCTTTCTTCTTCTTTTAATTTCTTTTGCAATAATCAACCGCTTCAGTCCCATATAGTCTGAGCTAATGCATCCCTAAATAAACCATAAATAACAGCAACAGCAATATAGAAATCCTTCCTGTTACAAGTTTGTAGGTTTTTGTGGTGGTAAGTATTCAGATGTGGTCTTCTGGGTTGGACACCATTTAGTCTGGGAAGTAGATACCAGTGTTTTGGGGGACATTTCAAGGCTGATGTTCTGACCTGACAACAGAGGTGGTATGTTTCTTTGAAATATTTAAAACCAACTGCCAGACTAAGTATGGTGACCAAGAGTCCAAAATCTGAACACACTTTCTTGTTTGTGTACCCCAAAGGAATAACTTGGCACTTTGTTCTGAGCATTTTTCATTTTATGAACCTTGAAATGGATTGTGAATTTTGTAATGAATCGGTGCATAAAAATAAAGTTTACGGGGTCAGTACTGTCATGCAATACTCGTCACTTGTGTGATAGGATCTACAGCTGACTGAAGCACACAAAGGCTCAGATCAAGAACACGTTTTTCTGGTATGTTGCCCCTGAAAACATCAAAACTTCCAAGTTCACATTAATGTATCTGTGCACCTAGCGGACCCGTATCGTGGGCACTGTCACTTCAGCAGATTCCTCCCAGTGGACAAAGGCCAAAGCTACGTAGGTGGAGGCATTAGAGATAGAAACACCAGAATGTGTTCTGGTTTGTGTTGGTGGAAGTCGCTGAATTTCTGTAAGTAGTTGAGGGCAGCCATTCTTTTGGGATGGCACATAAAAATATGTGGGGGGGGGGGACTGGCCCACAGGTCTGATGTGACCTGACCAGGCTTTCATATGGGCCTGTAGCAACATATTAAAATTGCAAGGAAATATATTTGAATTATGTGTGTTCTTTGTACACTTAACATTATCAATGTAATTTAATTAATTGCAGGTAAAAAATACTGTTAAGAGAAAGTAATAGTTTTGGACTATATTTTGGTTATAATGAGTTTAAACCGTTATATCATGTGTGTATTATATACCTCAATATTTCTTAGTGTGCTAATGGGATACATTATTTAAACATATACAGTTTTGCATCATTAAAGATGTGTGGCCTATCAAGCTTACCTGAGCTGGTAATGTGGCCTGCCAGCCAAAATAATTGGTTACCCTGGTGTAAAAATAAGGTGTGTAGGCCTGACAGAGGTTACACAAGATGAGGGATAGCTGTGAACATACATGCTGGATGTAGAGATTGTGCCTTTGAGAAGTGTTGTATGGAGAATGAGGTTGTGCAAAATGGTGAAGGGAAGTACTGAGCATTAGTGCGTAGTGACGTAAATGTAATGACGGTGCTTCTGTGCCAGCAGCTTGTGCTGCCTGTTGTGTTTATATATCATAATGTTTCAATGTTTAGAAATAGCTGATTACAGTTTTGGTGTTCATGTCATCTCACTGATCTTTAGAGATGGCTGCAGTATTTATTCATAAACTTAAATAGAAATGGTTGACAGTTCTGCATAATAGTTTCTTAGTTCCCATTTTACATTACAGTAATGAAATACTGGTGTGGTTGCTTCTACACCCCTGTGCATTAATCCTTTGAATGATTAACCCTTTGAGATAATAACACATCACTGTCTCTCCCTTAGGCAGTATTTTAAATTGTTGTTTTCAGATCTGTGTGGCCATCAGTAAATTGTACTTCTCTGCCACCATTTGACAAAAATTTGGATATGTTCATAATTTTCTTCTAGTCCTCATGAACTTATAAACTAAGAGTTACAAAACAGTCACGGGATTAAAGAAACCTTGTGTAAGTTTATTTCCATTGTTACGTACAATTTACAATGTTGAACAGCTATAAAGTAGTGAGTTTGGCTGCTGAGAGAAGGTGGGACACATTTCTTTCATTCTTTGCATCCGGTAGCAAATTGAGACGACCGTGACACGTCAAAACTGTTCCTCAGTTGTACCACTGAAACGGTTAATTTGGTCATAACCAACAGTTAAAAGTCTGAAAGGGTGTTTAATGACATTTCCAGGGACCATTTGGAATGGGTAAATTTTTTGATCTAGTTTGTGCAACAGTGGTGGTGTTCATCCTGGAGTGTCAGAGGTGTATTTTGTTATACTGTCTACTGGCAGAGGACAAGGAGGTTTGGCTTTCCACTGTAAAATTTTATGTAGTATAAACTGCTTATAACAGAATCAATGGGGACATGGTTGCCTGTTTCTTACATATTTGTTTGTACAAGAGTGTACCTTGAGATAAATAGTATTTCGTGGTATATTTCCTGCAAAATCGCAAGCCAGAACTTAATGCTCCATGCGTGTGTGTACGTGTACATGTATATAAGTACATATACCACGTTGGCTGTTCTGTTTGCTGTGTTCTCTATCTTCTCCCTAATTTCCCCTACTGAGACAGAGGTGTACTGACTCAGGAATTTGTGGGTTTGAATGTAATTCCTGTAATTTAAAATGAAACAGAAATATTTAAGTGAATTAATTGGAACAGTAGACATTCTCCAAGTAGTGACATGACTGACACCAATTTTTGGTTTGTGATGCTGGAGAGAACACAAATGATGTGGTGTCCTTTTACTTTTAACATTTGCTCAGTAGTGCTACAGTTGTAGTTATTATTATTGTTACTATTATTGTTGTGTGCCAACCTTTTGTGGCACTTCAGCAATGTTGTGCAGCACTAAGACGCCATTAATACGCTTCAGCCATCATCAGTAATTAACTTCCCGCTAAACTTTGTTGTGTGTGGGTGTGGCACAGGTCTTTGTTTAAATGCCAAACAACTGTCAACAAATATCATTTTATGTGTGATGTGACATTCTGAAATCATATTTCCTTGCACTGAAGAAAGTGTCTTGTATTCCAGAAATCCTAAGGGATGTGCCTTGGGCATAAGCAACTTCAATCCATTGCCTGAATATGCACTGTTTCATTCCATGTGGAACAGTAATGCACAAGGATTTATATGTGGCTTTTCCATAATACTATGATATACTCATCATCTTGGACAAGTTCTGTGCAGAACTTGGGATATTATTTTCCTTCACACGCAGCTTCACTATAGTCTGCTGCTTTATTATCTGAAATGTAGTCATTTTTATGCAGATTTTCAAGTAGCATTAATACCATCTTGTTGGGTGTGACACCATTATGTTTGGTAGATAGGTACCAGCAGATCAGGAACCTGCAGCCTTCATCTTCTGGGTAGGTAAGCCGGCTGTGCTGAAGATGATATTCATTGATACAGGACAAGTAGGGTTGAGACTGTGAGTGGACCTTGGGAACATTGTGAGGGAGTGAGGCCAAGAATAAACAAGGAGAGGGAAAAGGTAAAATGTCACATCCCAGGAGGCAGCTAATATCAAAGAACAGCCATGAGGATTTGTTCTACAGCTTAATATTTGTGCTGTCACAAATCTAATTTCTTAACATGCACAGAAAGTTTTGTATGAGGCTTGGATGTGTTATATCATCTGTTGCAATACCTTCAATTTTTGTTCTGTAAAAACACATATCTATCACATGGAAAAGTGGAAGGGTTTGATGTGTCTTAACAGACATTTTTATTCAGTGGAAGGAAATAAGATACGCAAGAATGTAAGTTACTACAAATAATTTGGTGTCTTCCATTGGAAATTGTTAAAAGAATGGTTTTGTTCTATTCAACAGTTTATAGGTATTATTCTTTATGATCCAAATGTGGTATAAAGAAATATGTTTTGGTGACAGTAGTTTTATGAAATGTGTGAGTGCTTTACAGAACTAATTTAAACTGCTGTATCATACCATATTTACCTGAATATAAGATTACCCCTCCCCCACTCCAACAAGCTCCAGTTTTCAGGAAGTACCTGTACAGATTCTGTTTTAACTTTGTAAGAAATTTTAAGAGGACTCTGCTGTTTTGCAAGTGATGAATTGAGGAAATATTAACATCTTATATTCAGATAAATACAGTATATATAAATAATAGATCTATATATATATATTTTTATGGTACAGAAGATGAAACACCAAACAACAATGATTCTTACAAACTGCAGCAAAAATGGTCACACAAATGCAGATGTTACATAAAATTTGTATGTTATATACAGTATCATAATTATACATATTTTAATTCATTTATATGGTTATTGCTGTGTGTGCCCCTTCTGTGCAGCAAATCAAGACTGTTGATCCATCACATTTTGGCACTGTGTTCCCTTCCTTCTCAGTCCTGTAGGTATTCTTGGCATATGTGTGTAATGAGTATGAGGAAGAAAGGAGAGGTGCTCTCAATATCATACCACACAGTGTCCAGTATTATACTTCAAGGTCCAGTTGATGTACAATTTGCTTGTCAGAGCTCCCTTTGTAGTACACTGTCATCAAGATACTTTCAGAACTGATATCTGCTGAACCTATTTTAATGTAAAGCAGAAAGTGGGGGGAGGGGAGTGATGATATGACTGGTAAATAAACAGGACCAGAAAATAAACTTGGTGAAAAGAAGGGAAGAAAGGAAAAGAGGTGATAGAGACACTGAAGCTTTTATTACCAGTACCTGTTAGTGTCTCATACAAAGCAGCATTTAAGTCCATTAAGTGGATACTGCAGTTGTCAGTATATAGTATCAGTGACACTTGTATTATTAACACGTGGGCTGAGATATACACACATGTATATTGCTGGACATAGCATAATCTTGTCTCAAGGTGAAAGAGAATCACAATGGTGTGTTAGTGAGAACAAGAAATGATGGGCTGATTAAATCAGATACTAGCGAAAAGTTTGGACATGTAATGGGCAGACAGCAGAACAGGTGCATCTTGCCACCCTGCAAATGATTCCTGACTGATGCAGAATGTAAAGAGAATCAAAGGGTATGAAACAAAATGCACACACAGAAGCATAATGGGGTGTACTGCACTGTGTGGGCTCTCAGATTTAGACTGGTGATGGGACAGAGATAGGTGTTTTGTGCTTAATGAGGTTTGATACTTCTTTATCCACTAATGAAAACTGCCAAAGAATCAAAATGAATCCACATTTAATATTCACTGGACTAAAGATATTAATTGCATAATATTCAATGAGGCAAACATATTAGTTACAAAGATTTCTTCAGTGTGGTCAGTCACTTCCGCATAAATGGCTTCGAGTATTTTACAAGTTTTCTTATAGATTGTGAGAAACATGTAACCTAGGCAGGAAGTGTGAAATTAAAATCCATATTTAAGGTAATGTTAAAATTTGAGAATTTGAATCTTTACACTTCAAGGAAATACTCCAGTGTTTGTCGGCAATCAGTACGACGTACCAGCAAAGGAGCATATGATCAGGCAGTGGGTTTCATTCACACTGCAGCACAAGTTTCTACTTTTGGGCCCACATCCACACAGTTTCTGGCCACCAAACCTCATACTGCAGGAATACTGGGACATTACCTTGAATGAATTTGACCAGTCATCTCCATTTAGTGCTGAAGATTAAGAAAGAATGGCACTATAGAACCTCACTTCACAAGTTCAGTTTAACCCTTCAATGACACTGGAAGTTATTTTCCAAATACTGCCCAGGATGAAGGAGTTTTAATACTCAAATATGGACTTGGGCAGGACAGTGCACAGAAGCTGGTGTTCAGGAGTTAACAAATTGAGCACAGGGGCTCTTTTTACCAGTAAAATAAATTGAAGCATCTCTGAGCAATAAGAAACAAACATGCGTGTCACAGTGCAACTAGCCCCAGTAATATATTCAAGACACATCAACCAACAGCAAAGCAGTACCTTATGTAACATAACTCCTTTATTGAGAAAACTGCTATACAAATTACTCTCGTAACTCTGAGCAAGATGCATAATACACTTAACAAGGGAATACAGTTCAATTCACAGAACTGTCACCACATAAGCTGTTCCCCTTCAGCTTCAGTATTGAATCAATCCAAATAAAATCAGACAAAAAACATTTGGATTCAAATTGTTTATCTTCCACAACATTATTAACTACAGTGCAAACTTGCCTCTTGGCATTTCACACCATCATGGTACTATTTACAGTGCTGCCGCTTCTTCCCTCAGTTTTCTTCTTCTATGCCTTGGCCAGTGAACGTAGATCAGCAATACACTTCACAAGAGAATCTTTCTCTTGCTGGGGTGTGATGGACTTTAGTACATTTTGTACGATCCATGCCACCATATGTTTGTGTGCAATGCGCCGATCAACATTTTGACGCTCCACCTGGTAGTCCAATCGCCGTTTCACCTGCAAACCAATCCACCGCACATTGTCTAAGTTACAAAAAATATGCAAAGTACAAAGTTGTCAAAAACTGTAAAATCTAAAATGCTGTTACATTGTATTATATTACTTAATTTATACAACATGTGTTTAGATTTTAACATTTATAACATGCTGACACTTCACACACATCTGAACAAAATAATACCAGGCCAAAAGAAATGTTATTTCTGCATCATGTATATATTCTTTTACAATGGTCAAGCTCAGATGAAACATGCAGGCAATGTTTATGTGACAATATAATCTTGCCTATGGTCACTGTACACTAGATGGTATCTATTTAATATTTCTGCTAGTACATATACAGTAAATGTTGAATAAAAAACTTGCAGTTCTGGATCATCCTCAAAATAGAATATTTTCCATAAAAAACATACAAAACAAGCAGTAAAACGATTATTTTATATATATATGTGTGTGTGTACATACACGCACACACACACATTGTTGGCACTGTTTATTATAAATCTAAGTCAGAATCACTAAATTTTCCATGAGACACTAAAAGTACCTCCCAGCACATTAATTTTACCCTACAAAGACCTTAAAACTAATCCTGGTGGCACTGCTATCAAAAAACAGAGTGATATGGCATTTAATATTTTGTGTTCACTTGTTAAACCTTGACCAGCTCACCAGATTTCCCTACACTCATTCATCTGACTAGTCCTAACACCATTTAATGTATGAATTCAGCGAGAGTTTCTGTTGTTACAAAAATATGCCTCTATCATGGGAGTACCTAAACGTATATATTAGTTATGTCATCAGCTGTGGAAGCTCACATAAAGCAAGCAATAAAATATAGAACTCAATCCCTATAGATATTTGCATATATTACACAATCTCAGATAGCTGGCAGCATGCAATAGGAAAGTGAGTGTGCAAAGTGTTAAATGCAGGTAAAGTGTACAATTTTGATAAGGAAATAAGTATTATTTGAAGGTGCAAGTATATTATATGAGGTTTGTAAAGTAAGCTGCTTGCATATACCCTGATCTTCCCAGTGTTTTTGTAACATATACTTCCTATGGCAATATTCTAATTTTGTCAAGAATTTAATTTCTGCTGTTGTATCCAGATATTTGAATTCTGAAACATATGTCATGATTTTAGAGTCATGGTTTCAGAGGGCCAAGTACAACCCCATCCCCCCCCCCCCCCCTTTTTCCCCACACAACTCCTTGTACGCACTCCCCCCCCTTTCCCCAAAAACTCC
>Ga0123354_10003362_pt1 | contig 22049 bp, 5 predicted proteins | sample TergutLab28metaG_2_FD_97872 | JGI IMG/M metagenome (GOLD analysis project Ga0123354, IMG submission 97872) | Labiotermes labralis P4 segment gut microbial communities from Petit-Saut dam, French Guiana - Lab288 P4 | ecosystem: Host-associated > Arthropoda: Insects > Digestive system > Gut ... | reverse complement strand
CTCAGGAGACAGAAATGTGATTAAAAAAGAAGCCGAGAAGATTCTAAAATATAAAGACCTTACAATAGAAATACAGCGCATGTGGAATGTAAAAACAAATGTGATACCAGTAATAACAGGGGCAACCGGGACTATTTCAAAGTCATTTAGAAAATACGTGAGCAACATACTAGGAAAACATGAAGTCAAGGAACTACAGAAAACAACCATATTGGGCACTGCACACATACTTCGGAAAGTACTAATGTAAAAATACAATAGATTCAACACTGAAACTAACGATATAAGCACCATGAATAGTAGCAACACAATAGTTGCAACACTGTATTCCCTAGCGACATAGTTTGTCTCAGGAATATAAGTATAAATACCCTGCATAAAGGAGATGATGATGATTATGATGATGATGATGATGACGATGATGATGACAACGATGATGGTGATGGTGATGATGATAAATGCAAACTATCTACTACAAGTGAATTTTTTTAGACTTATGTTAGTAAATGTGTAATGCATACAAAATATGTAAAACATGACAAATATATTTTGTTGTGTGTATGTTTTCTTTACAGAATTCATATTAAACTCTGAAAGACAGTGCTTCCTATCAGACACTAAGATCAGTGTTTCAAACAGCTTTCTGACAAACTCTTCAGAACAGTTAGCATTGAGATGGAGGAAAGAGGAGGAACAGACAAATTGTGTCCCTTTCTACCTTATCCCAACCTATTCACAACACTTTGAACACAACCTATCATGATATCGAAATTTGGGATCTGATTTTTACTCTTATGATCAGTTGTAATTTTAGTCAGACAGGTTACGTGCATCAGTAACAGTTCTTTGTCAGAATGTTATTTCCCTTCTGCAGTTATCCAGTTTTTCTTGTTACTAATTAACTTTAATATTATTGTCCACTCTAATTATGATTTTATTAAGGGTAATTTCTGCCTTGTGATATTGCCTGGCATCATTCTTGAGCATGGGCCTTCTATTGTGTACTAGTGCCTTATGTACAAATCTGACATAGGACTGTTTTTAATGTTTCTTGCCTGGAATTGAAGACTTGTGACACTGTTACGTAACAGACGTGGTAATGTCCATTCTCAGGTTTACTGGGATATACACATACAATAAAATTAATCTCCTCTTTGTATTCAGAACTTGAAGTGATTAAAAGTACACCACTCTGATGCTGTAGTGTGACATACATGCTTTCTCTTCTGAGGAATGCTTGAATAGTCCAATAAAATTTATTGAATATTTTTATTCAGAACTTGAAACCTTCTGTGTGAATTCATAGCCAGTCAGGCATGATTATTTCATGTGTTTTATGTAAATTTTAAGAAAGACTCTTTGAAGCCAATGCAGAGGTTTGTAACTATGAAACTGCTCTTAGTTGTGCAGTTCTATATCTCTTAGGGCATTATAAAATTTATGAGGCAAATGGGAAATAAATAAAATCATTTTGTTAGATTCTAAAAATTACTGGACATTATACAGTCTAGATATTATATAAGCAGATTAAGTATTTCCTTGTGACATCATCACTTTGAAAATATAATATTTTTCTAAATTATGAATGTCACAGTTGAGCCAGTAGCACTTAAGTTCCATGTGCATGAGATCGTGGGCTCAAATCTCGATCCTTAAACTGGCTATTGCGAGTACAGTTTTCACGATCTTCCTCTGTCAGCACATAAATGAGGGTATCTTCTCTTCTTTTTCTTAAATGGCACTACAGTCCAATGTGGACCTTCACTTCCTTAATGGACTTCTCCCAGTCAGACGAATGAGGGTATTGTAACAGATATTTGTCCATGGTTGGTTTTGTTGACACCCCTTCAAATTCATTACTTACTAACCATTGTACCATTTGCCACTGTATAGTCTGTGCAGCTGACATCATCATCAAATCAACCACAGATAAATAAATGCAAATCAAGATAAAGGTATATTTTTAAGACATGAAGTATTACATGTATTCATTTTTAAATTCAGTAACATGGATAATATTGACATCACTGTGTGCCCAATATCCCAGTCAGCTGAGCAATGGAAATATTGTAATGGAGAGCATAACAGGGCGCGGAATTTGTGGGAAAAAAAAACAACTGATCAATACACAAATCATAATTACCAATGGTGTGAGATAAATGTTAGCCTGGTTTTGACTTCAGATGTATTGAATTCTGCTTTATAGCTATATACCCACATTTGGCAATTATACTAAAGCCTCTCAGTCACTATACCACTTTCTAAATTTGGCTCTTAAAATCAAGACAAGTAATGTGTGTTTTACATTGAGGTTTTAGTTGGCTTTTGAGATGTATCAATAATTTTTATGATAAGGTTCATTCAACTTCAGTATCCTTGGAGGAAATTATATGTATGATTATATCATCAGTCTCTGAAACAAGGCCCAAAGTCTGTTTCTATGCATATTTGCAAATTATCTCGTACCATAAAATCAAACTGTTACCATAATTCAGATATTGTTGTGTATGTAATATCCTTCCATGTTGCATGATTGATTGGTTGACTTACTCCCATGTTCTAATGATTGCTGTTCTCATATGAGGGTTATGTACACTACCCATAGCAGGAACAAGCAACAGCTTTTTTCATTCCAAAGAACTGTACCAGATTATAAAAAAATAAGGAATGTTTAAAAATTGTTATTAGTTGATAATCACGGCTGTGGGGACTCGTTGCGCTGACCACGTGACACCCCTCTATCCGCAAAAGTTGGCACTAACTTCGCCGACCGGCAGCGGCCGCTCTGTCGGTATAGTTCCCGTGCGGACTAAGGCCACGGAGTTTAGTTAGTTTAGTTGATAATCACGTGATTTGCTTTCTTTGTCACATACACCTAATTATATTTCTTCTGGTGTCACTGAAGAACCATATAACTGTTTAGTGCTATAAGGGTCTGTATGTCAGAAAATGAAGTCAAGAGTATTCTGATGCACATTCGTACATAAAACCTAAATACTGACATTTGTCAAATTTTGGTAGTGAAGGAGTACAAGGTAATGGTAATGCCCCAGTAAAGGTGTTGGGTGAAGTAGAGCTATAAACCCATTTATTCTTAATGTTGGCACTAAATGGAGGTGAGCTTCACACCATGGCCACTTTATACCCATCAAGAGACCCCCTCCTGTACCCACTGAATAGGGGACCAGATGGCTCTCAGAGCCAGTTTGGATTCTTTGGGGAAGAGAAAAAGCTCTTGCCTCTGCTGGGAATTGGACTGTGTTTCTTCAGGTGTCCAGCTCTGAAAATGCTATCCCAGCTTCTGTATGCCAGGAATTTTTTTCAAAATGTTTTTGATTTTATGGGTAACATTCAAGCCTTTGTTCTATTATAGTGTGTGTGTTCCTGTTTGCGCTGCTAATGAAGTGTTCAGCAAATCACAGTTTTCATTCCTCACTTGTTGCATATGTACACATGTGTGCATATTTCACTGTCTTAGTGATAGTAGAGTTGTGTGCCTAATGTGGGAGTGTTGTAGTATCTGTTCAGGAGAAAGCCTGGTGCGTCATAAGTTTTGCCAAGTTCAAATACATTGAAACCATTCAATTCAGTTTATTGCAATTTTATATGTATATATATATATGCAGAAAAGAACCTGCAAGTACTAAATTTATATATCTTGCTGTACTCAATTTAAGGAAACAGTGAGTGGTAAAAAGGTAAACGTAAAGTGATCCAGTTTCAGGCCCGGTGTGGCCCAAGGGTGGGTAGAGGTATAGCTCTACTCTTACAAGACCGCGACACTAGAAGGGGGTGAGTGGTCAGCAGCATGTCCTGGTCGCACTTTACCCCCAGGAAAGACCCGGTACCCATTTTATGGGAGGCTGGGTAAGCCCCAGGGCCAGTCTGGATGGGTGGAAAATCTCGTCCCCACCGGGATTCGATCCTGGACAGTCCAGCCCATAGTCAGTCGCAATACCGACTGAGCTACCCGGCTCACAAACAGTGAGTGGTGTAAAGCAAAAATCATCAGGAAGACCAGTGACTTAAGATGACGATGATGATGTTGAATGCATAAGTGTATTCTGTTAAGGAGTCCAGGCTGTATGGTGCATTTATGATTTTTTCTGAATGGATTTCATCGTACTGACTGCACTAGGCACACAGTTGTTCTACCACCAAAACGTCTGAGTGTGTGTACATGCTTGCATACATGTGCAGAGGGCAAGATTGAAGCTTGTGTGCTGTTGGGCATTTAACAGCATGCACCATGATTATGTATCTCACAATAAATGTGATATTCATCTTTAAAGATCAGGACTTCATTTATGTGACTATTACCACATCTTAACTTCAGTCTCTGAATTGTATTCCGCCCCCCATATATGAAATTTAGTGTGTTTCAGTCCCAATAAGACTGAATAATCTCTCAAGACATAGGTCACAGGTAAAAAAAAAAGAGAGCTTATTAACTATGCTTTTTGTAAGCCATTTGGTATAATATTATCAAGTGCCTGCCCATTGGGTGTTTCTGTTGTGATTGAAATACAAGTCAATTTAACTCAACCCCACAAGAATGAGCAGGTTGGGCTGTGTTGGGCTTGTGAAGAATTCGCCCGACTGCCAAATTCTTTGATTGAGTAGTTCATGAAAAGTTTAATGCTTTTACCTTCATCTTTGTTATTCTGCTTGGATTTAAGGCTGCATATCTGGGAAAAGACAACAAAAATCTGGACAATTCCTAGCCAGGTTGGGCAGTATCAGACCTGTTGCATTAATCCCTCCTGCTTGACACACTCTGTGTCAGCTTGCTAACTATATGTTTAGTGCCTGACAGAAATTAAATAAAGAAGCTGTGCATCGAACCCTCATATTAGAACATGGTGGTTAAGTCATTTGGTTGAATTATTATGTTGGGCTGAGCTGATGAGCTGGTGGGTGTATTCTCTGCTCTCTCTTTCTCCTCTGTGTCTCTTTCTGTCTCTTTCTCTCTGTCTCTCTCTGTCAGTCTGTCTGTGTGTCTCTCTCTTTGTTGCTAGATCATCTATCTACACAGACACAGTTAGACTATAGGGATGATCACAACACTAGCCTTCAGGTAAGTACTTTGGTACAAATGAACTTGCCATTTTTTTTTCCCCCCCATTTCTCCTGCATCTGTGCATGGCTTTGCATGTGACTGCTGGATTGACACATTTGTTCACAAACATAATTGGACACTCACATTTACCAGTATTATCCTAAGCTGTTTCTACATACCCTGAATGATAACTTGAATTCACAAGACAAGATTTTAAAACATATTGATACAAAATAAACTTGTGTTTACAGGATGTAGGAGGCTGCTATATCTTTTAAATAAAATAGACTCGTACATTTGAAAACCCAGAGTTCCTGACAGACCTGCGAATTGTAACTGAGTTATATAAATCTTCATATCTTGGATACATTTTACTACTTGTCCTGGTTTGTAAGTCCTTCATGAAAGATGTTTGATCATTTTGATTCCCATATCTTGGAAAGCTATTAGGCATAGGATAATCTCTGTAATTGTGATTGAATCCGTTTTATTACCTTCCAAATGGTTGCTGATTTTATAGGATATTTTCCATCCATGTTTCAAATTTTTGAAAGGACATCTTTGTTCAGATAATAACATCTGTTACAGAAAATGTCTGTGTAATAGAAATCTCCATTTTTTGTTTTTTGGATATTAATGAACCCCATTTAGTAGAGTCCTTCTGGAGATGACAATTGTTCTGCCAGTCAAGAAATTCCCTGCCTTTTTTTGAACTGGAAAGTGTAATGTTTTGTTTACATGAGCCTGCGACTGGCCCCTGTCCTGAGTCAGGGGAATCCAGTCCACAGCTTTACACTTTGTTTCCTTAAGGTACATTTTAGTAGTATCCTCCCATCTTCTCTTAGGTCTTACATGTTGTCTTCCTATTAGGTTTTACAGACACTCTATTATGTGCATTTTTTGTCTCTTCTGTACTTTCTACATGACTGTCCCATGCCACACTACTGGATTTGATAACCCTATTAATATTAGGTAAGGAATTCAAAGTATGAAGCTATTCTTTATGAAATTTTCTCCAGTCTGCTCTTAATTATTCTCATAGGTCCAAATACTCCTCAGTTCCTGTTTCTGTTGACATCATTTTCAGAATTTCTATTCAGAGATACTAATTCTGAATCTGTCTTCTGTCAAGTGAAGTCTACTTCAGTCATTTCTGATCTGTTTAACAGGTTTATCATATCCATAACAGTAACAGTGTCATTGGGGAGGAGTGTCTTCCTTATGACAAGAGAATACACATGTCATATCATCTCATTCAATTCTAGTTCAAAGTCTAGACATTATGCTTGCTGGAGAATAATCCACTACACTTGAGATATTCTTCTCATGGTATTATCCTAATAAAGCTTTCACTTGTCTTTTTCTTTCTTTCATTATTTCAGGAGAATTCTCAAAACATTAATATTAATTTTTCCAATTAAGGACCCTGGTCACCACTTCTTCTCATGTCAGTGCCACTTGCAATTTAAATCCCTTGTGAACATTTTTTAGTTGTCATAACTGTGGTCTTCTAGACGAAATACCATGTTATTTGGTAGGAAGTTGCCAGTGGTTTGAAGGAGTGTCTAAGAAGGTAGCAGGTTCCTCCAAAACGTGAGTACCCATCTACCAAATGATATGGCATTACATCTCATAAGATGGAATCTTTCCAGTCATTGCTGTGAGAACATCAAATGCCGAGTTTATAAGAATTCTTGGGTGTTTTTGAAGCTCATGGTTCCGTGCATCGTAAGTCTATATTAATAAAAATCCAACTAGATGCAACAGTATGCAGTCTGATTTATTTCACTGCAAAATCACTCTACATGTTTTGGGTGCCTACCGCACCCATCATCAGGAGTACTAAAACCTGTAACAGCAGCCTCTGGTACAGGTCAAAACATCGGTACAGCTACTTCCCTCCAACGTGGCAAGGTTGGGACTGGTTTGTACGAATCGTGTGGTAAGTATTGATCAGTTGTGGGTAGGTAGTTACATAAGGCTCCAACGTGGCTATGTTGGGTCTCAACCTAGCCATGCTGGAACCTTAGAAAACCGTACTAGTAACAAAATAAACATACATACAAATTACAAACCCTAAAATGACGAGCCTGATTAAAGGATTATCATGATAGGATAAAACATGTAGTAAAATCTACCTTCATTACATCTAACGGAATCAAACTGTCACCATCAAGCATAAAAAGCCACCGTGCACCATACACCAAGATCTAATCAATAAATTTCAGTATAGAAAATTAAGCTAAATTAAGCTAATGGGTTCATACCCCATAAATAGAATATGACACTCTCTTCTCTAATGCCCAGTAACTCAACAAATATCCTCTTACTAATTACTTTAGTAGGGGATGTATTAGTATCTGTATCCTCTAAGGTTGGGTCCCAACATAGCCACGTTGGAGCCTTAAATAACTACCTACCCACAACCGATCAATACTTACCACACGATTCGCACAAACCAGTCCCGAACTTGCCACGTTGGAGGGAAGTAGCTGTACCGATATTATGACCTGTACCGGAGGCTGCTGTTACAGTTTTTAGTACTCCTGATGATGGGTGCGGTGGACACCCGAAACATGTAGAGTGATTTTGCAGTGAAATAAATCAGACTGCATACTGTTGCATCTACTTGTAGTTGGATTTTTATTAATATAATTCTTGGGTTTGTTTATGTCAGCTGTTTATCAATGCAGATAATGGTAATTCTAATATATGTTTTCAGTTATAAGGAGACTGGTTATGTATTATAATATTACTGGGGGTACATGGTAGTGCAGTTGGTTGATGCGCTGTGCTATGAGCCAGAAGGTCACGGGTTCGATTCCCGATGGTGTCACTGGAATTCTTCATTGACATAATTCTTCCAGCCACACTATGCTCCTGAGGTCAACTCGGCCTCTAGCAAAAATTAGTGCCAGGAATATTTCCTGAGGGGTAAAGGCGGCCAGTGCGTAGGGCTGACAGCCTTACCACTGTCATGTGCTGAATGTTATGAAATCTGGAGCCTCAACCTGCTGGAACCCTCAGGGCTGTCCAGACCTGTACAGGGATTGCTTTACTATTTTTTTATAGATATTGTTGTTTGAGTTCAGCCACTCCCTTGTTAGAATTGCAGTTATCATTATTGAAATTATAATTTTTGAAACTTCATTATTCATCATTTTATTAAATTACTGTCTGGATCATCGGACATGCCCCTAATGGTGATGTGTCTGCTCTAAATTTATGAGCAGTGATCAGTAAATTATTAGTGTTTATTGTACTGTGTGCTTTGCAGACATGTTGTAGGAGTTCCTGAAGCTTCTACAGCAAGTGGCAGATATGCTACAAGATCTGCACATTGCATTGAAACTTCTGGCCATCTGTCATTTTCTTCGACTAACCCAAACACACTGAAATCACAAAGACCTAAATCTCGAATTTAAGGGAGTGGGTTAAAGAACTTCTCGGCCCAAATTCTCAGGAACTTTGTTTCTTTTGTTGGTTGTTGACAGTCATTGCATTCAGTGTAAATATTGCCACTTCTGGTGAATGAATTCATGAATGAAACCTCTTTTTTTTCACTGTTGACTTGAACCCGAGTTCTTCCATTTCAGTGATGCCACTTTCGTTCAGGTTTGATCACAAATCACTCTACTTCGAATAAAACCACTTACATTTTTTTAACAGTGCTAGAGATTTGCTTCATTCACAACTTTTACTCTGTTTTGTTACCAGATTTCAGACACTTCTTTTAACTCAAGGATGTCTGAATTATTGTCAATGAAATATCATGCAGTCATAATCTAGTTTGCTATGATATGGTATGGGTCATCACACAGGAAATGCATTTGTCAGTGATAGTGTGTGCTGTAGCACCAGCAGGAACAAACATCTGTTCTTCCCAGAAATTTGCAAACCTGGAGCATAAGTGACAATCTTACTTCAGTCCACCAGTTAACTGTCACTGAGTTTTGACATTGAAAATTTCCACCATCTGCAAGAAAATTCATGACACGCCATTGTACTGTTGAACATCTGCTTGCTTTATTATCATCTTGAATGACAGTAAAATGAACTATATGATAGTATCGTTATATCTGCCTACTAGATGTGAGATGCATGTGGTTTGGAATGTCTCAGGTCCTGCCAGTTTATTCTGAGCACAACAGCCTGAATTCAGTCCTGCAATTCATCATGTTCTTCTCATATCCAAGATACTGAACTTTTCATGAATTTTTATTGCATTCACTTTGCTAAAATCTGCATTGGCTCTTCCTCAGTTTCTGATTTTGGAATAAACCACTGCTTTTTTTTTTTTTTACCTTCAAGAAAATAATTTGCTTATTTGTGAACTTAGAGCACCGAGTTGTGTGAGGTGAGCCTACAGCATATGAGCAGTTTTGTGTAGTAAAGAAATAAAATAATACTACAGATATTTTAGTAAAAAAATCATTTAGTAGTAAAAATGGTATGTTATGGAATCTGTGTTGGGTGAGATTGAAGAAAGCATTAATGTTAGTCAAAGTCACTAATGGGCAGATAAATTATAGACAGTGCTGTCTTAAGGCATGTGGAGGTCTCCATTCCCCAGTTTGCACAGGACATCTTACTTTAAAACTTTTCATTGGATGCAATATCTTATGATTTTTAGAGAATCGTGCCATACAGTATTAGGATGTAAAGTGTAAAGTAACAGTGGACAGAATTGAAATACGGAGGGTGTATTGTAACCTCTCGATTTCATATCACATCTTTATTAAAACCTTAAAGTGTGTCACCAAATGGTCTGCCTCTGTGGTGTTTAAGACCATGTTCTTGTTCTGAAATCCAATAGTTATAATGTTTCCAGTCATAAAAACCCTAGAAGCAAGCCACTGTCAGAGTCTGAGTGTAATTTACTCATGAAACAGTATTCTTTGAGGAATAAACTGACAGCTTATAGCCTACCTGTCATTCGTTTTTTAGGGGGTGGGGGTTGTGGGGGGCTTTGAAGGAGTCTTTACTTGGTATGTAATTTTGTACACTTGCATGGAATTCCTAAGTCTGAATCTTATGGCTTGAAAATCAGAGTTCATTCATTTATTTAGTATTCCAGAGATCCACCGAGGTGGATATAGAACTTGTCAGGTATAACAATAGATATAGTACAGAAAGAGTCTTTACAATAAAATACTTACGATAATAATATGGAAATAAGTAAACTCAAATTTATACAAGAATGCTATTTGCTCGGAATGTACAGTTCATCAGTACAATACATAGTGTACTTAGACAGAAGAACATAGTAACAAGCCATGAGTAGTAACGTAATGTCCTAGACAGAATCTGAACTTAATACATACAAATATACATACATACATATATATATATTCACTTTCCATTAGATCTTTACAGAATGTGTTAAGAGAGTGTGCAGTGCGTTGTCATAATACCATTGGGGGTTAGATTACAGGTGAGACAACAAAAGTGAGGCATGTGAAATAATGAGTTTTGTTAGTAATAATGAATGTGAATTTGTGGCTATCCTTAGTTATGTAAATAATAAGTACAGTTAGTAACAAAATTAAGTAGCAACTACGTAGCAGTGGCGTAACGAATGAGAGCTGTAGCAGTCAGGATGCTGATCGATAAAATACGTCCAAACTATAGAAAGAATGTTCAATGAGATAATTTTTTAATGCAGATTTAAAATGCTTAGCATCGTGTGATAGTGTTTTTGAGTCTGTTCTTTTATTATGGGCTCGCCCTGTTGGAAGGTGATAAAATGTTTCACTCTTGTTGATTACAAGACTGTGAAGTTTTTCTGCTGGAAAGTTACATTTCAGAGCACAAACCACTTATAAAATGATGTTGAAATATAGAATTTGTTGTATGTATTTCTGTGAAAATGGTTGGATATCATTTTTCGTTTATTTGATCAAGATGTGAAATATATATTACTAATATAGCAGTCAATTTAAGCAGCCATTACAACTTTCATACTGTCACACAGATTTTTAAATGCATTTGAACACGTACACACTCTATCTGCATTGCCTTGAATCGCTTATAAGCTTTGAGATGTTGGAATGGAATGAAACAGAACAGAATGGCTGTCTAGAGATGTGAAGTGGATGCCTACCTTGCCTACTGTAGTTAGGAATGTCATCCAAGGTCCTCTCCAACATTCCACATAATTTGCCTGCTATTGGTATGTGACTGGAATGCCTTGCTTTCTTACTTACAGATTTGTAAAATTTATTTGAATAACATAATTTCATATTTTTCTTCAGTTGCTCATCTTTTTCAAGTTTTCACATGTAAACTATAACATTTTTGACATTTTTTAAAGTATATAATTTTTATTCTGCAATGCATGTAGGTTTGTTTCATCAAAATTGATGAGAATTTATTTTTTACACATTTTGTTTTACACATACAGGTTGAAAATACAACTATAAGAAACACAGGATAATTTCTTTATGAACCTCATGTTTTATAAATTTCCATCTTCATTTAAAATTACAGTATCATTTTGAATATGAATGCTTGCACTTAAATGTTAGCAGCAAGCCATACATAGCAGTTTGTACATAGAGCAGAAGACCAAAATTCTTCCTGACTAGAATAACAAAACTTTTCACTCATTTTTAAACATTTTTTATTATTGAAAGCTTTCAAGTTCTGGCAGTTTTGACAAAAAATTAAGTCTTCTTGGATGTCCCACCAGGGCAATTGGAAAATAGTGGACAACGTTTCGGTGGACCTTGTTGCATTCAACTGCAGGGCCCAATCAGACCCTGAATTTGGAGGTGACAAGCTGCTTTACAACGTTGGTAACCGTTTACCATCTGATTTGATGTTGTATTTCAGAAAACTTGCTTATATATTTCCATTAATTTTTCTTACAATGAAGAGGGAAATTGTTATACAGGCATGTATAAGACATACTGCATATTTGAATTTTTGTCATGTATGATTATTACAAGTACATAATTTCCCTTACAACATTATTATTACCCTTTAATGTTATGTATTTTTATACGAATGTTATCAGATATCCAGTCCAAATTCTTTTTGCTAGCAAAATAGTGTAAGTCTGCCTCCCACAGTCTTCAGTGTAAGTTGTCGATGCCCATGTCTAGCCCTCTGTGTAAATTGTGACTGCCTATGGCCCAGTTTGTGACATAAAATTTACTCCTCCACAGTGTCTTACGTATCCCAGAAATGAGTCTTGCTAGGAACAACATATAAATGAAATATTTGACATTGTCACTTCACAACACTGTATAGTCTTAGCAGTGGACAGTGTCCTTCAGTGACGCAGTTCTGTCACTTGATGCCATATATTTTCATGGCATTTATAAAATTTTTCCAGTTCAGGCTATGTCATGAAGCATTCTCAGTGACAAAATTCCATCAAGTATTCTTGGGCTTACTGTTGCATCAGATGTTTCAGATGCACCACCACCACCACCACCACCACCACCACCACCACCACTGGAGAGACTGAATCCATCTCCATCATCAGGGTTTTATATGACTTGACGCACAGTGTGTGCGTTGAGTAGTTTCAGTGCACTAATGAAGGGGACAGAGTCAGTCTCCGAAACATTGAAGCGTTTGAACCGCCTAATGCAACAGTCAGCCCAAGCAGATTGGATTGAAAGTTTATATTACATAACACAATAACCACCGTTTTGTCTTCATTACTTGAAATGCTGTAATGTGAGGAATAACAGTCTTGTCACATCATCTCTTAGAGACATCTGTAGTGAGTTTTAGTTCTAATATGACCTTAGAATTTAAAAAGAAATCCATTCCATTTCTCTGTGCATGTCATATGAACTGTGTAACTGTCACCCACAACCTTAATTTCGTTGGAGGGATACTGACTGTAGGTGACAAATAACATGTCACATAACCCATGTTTCTCCCAAAGCAACATATCTGTGTCTATGGAGTAATCTGAGAGCATAATAGCACTTAATGTAGTTTGAAACCTGTTAATTCAGTGTGTAGGAAATCACCCATGAGTGGTATTGCAGTGTCTGTAGAATAGATGAGGAAGGTTATATAACACCATAAAGGACGATGGAGACCAACGCCAAGAGCAGGAACCCACATCAGCTGACAGAGACCTACAGGACCAGTTCAGCGTAGTATGAGGCCTGAGAACTGCTCGTGTATTGATGTTGTATTTTGCCTTAAAATTAAGCCACATTTAAATATTAATAACAAATTAAATCAACAAAATTATATAGTAGGTACTATTAAATATATTATTTTGTTATTTATTTATTTATTTATACTGATTTATAAATTTCACAATGTATTTTGTTTTAATGTGTTTGTTTTATCTATTTTCAGTCAGTCATTGAGACCAGCTGATGAGTCCTGACGGATAATTTCAGATTTTGTCTGTCGTTTTTGAATAAGTGGGCACAGTTACATTTTATTTCTTCATTTGTTGAGTTTAGAACAAGAACAAATTAGAAAAAAAGTGAAATACTGTAAGAACACAGACCCCTAATGCAGTTCTGGTTGGAAGCCGCACATGTGATTGTGTCTTTAATGCTGTATATAGTTACCAATTTCAGAAGTTTTAATGAGGTAAATAAGTATGTGGATATGAAAGATTGACATGAATTATCAAATTAATTAAACTCCATACCATAATTGGCGAATGACATCAGTGGTCCCACTTAATACCAGTTGGCACTGCAGCCAATGAAGTGTATTTTTCTTCAGTGAGGGCGCACAAATCCTGGGTGCCAGGTTGCTTGGGCATCTACATTTAGTATGTTGGCACCTGAAATTTGTGGGTCCTCAGTTTGTAACTTGCTTTGTGTCACTCATCTGGCTTCTGTGATTTTGATGTGGTCCCTACATTTTCGGTAAAATTTGTGTGCCCCTGTTTTAAATTACATAATTGACATTTATTTTCAGGGATGTACATAGATGTATGGTTGTCAAAACAGAAGCTTTAAATTCTTTTCAAACTTCCAAAAAAGTTGGATATAATGGTCAGGCTTTTTAGTCAAAAAAAATACCATCCTCTGTTTGTGTGGGGCACAAAGGGCCCATCTATAAGGCCTAGGTGCATCGGGACTGTAAGGTCTCAAACCTAATGTTAGTAAGACAATCAGTCATCTGTGTGTGTGTGTGTGTGTGCTCACGTGCACCTCTGTGCAATAGAGGACACCTTGACTTTTTTTTTTTCTGCAATAACTAGTAATATATGGTGAACGTTTGGAGCTAGAGAGGCAGGATGCCCACTAACACCACTTACTTAGGGTCCCTAAACCCCTAAACAATTCTTGGTAATAGATCTTGGATAAACATCTGACTTTTATTGGGGTAATATTTTTGTACACTGTAAAATAACAACATGATGGCCATGTACAGATTTTATTTAGCTTTATGATTTGGTGGTGATAACTCTTTAGCCATACAAGCAAGACATGTGCTAGTCATAAACCTATGTGTGTGTTGTAATATTATAGGTACCATGCACTACATGATTATTAGTATGTAGAGCCAACTTTATATACAATAAGGAATATCTTATTTGTTTGTGTTGGTTTAAGTCTAGTGACACATGTCACAGCAGGTTCTCATTGCCTATACCATATGCAATTTTGAGAAAAAGCATTAATTGTCCCTCACCTACAGCTGATAAAGCTGATAAGTAGAAAATGAGTACTACAGGTGTCACAGTTCCATAATCTGTAGTGTGTAATTAAGCTGTAATCAAATCATGTTGAGCAGGTTTGTGTAGCAGTAACACTCCGAAGTTATGTTCGAGATGTACCTGCTTTGGATTGTGGCTGGGATGTCTCATGTCCTCATGATTTTCTTATTAGTCCTTTCAGATAAACAGACCATGAACATGACCATGGTGTTCCTAATCCTTGCCTGTTTACCATTCATGGTCATCTTCCCTTCTCAATACTCCAACCTCCACAGTTCATATAGCATCACTGGGTGAGCTAAGTGGCAATTGGCTGATGTATTCCAGTCAGTTTCATTTTATTTTCTGCTCAGTTGTAGTGGCCATCATCAGGTGACTGTTTTAGCAGTAGTGTAGTGCATTTATAGGCACCTCAGGTACTTGGGTTGTCTATGGTTGGTTTAGTTGTGCTAGTTTCATAAAGTAGTTTGAATGATCAAAAATGCTTAACTTTACAAAACATATCCCTTGTCTACAACAAGGCAGTTAATTTTGCACATAGCTGTGGCTGGATTGAGGCTGTATTATAATACTGTACATAATTGTGTCCAAAAACATAGTATTTGAGTAGTGATAGTGTGTGTTTTAATTACACATATACTAATTTACTATTTGTAAACCAGTGTCATTTGAAATAAACTGACTGTTGTAATGTTCATGCACACCCAGAACATTGCACCAGAATATGTGAAATAAACCGTCCAAGTTCTGAACCTGACAATGGGTAACTCTTTGAAGGTGTTTCAGTACTGATTACAGGACCTTCATAGTTCTGAGGTCCACAACTGAAAGAGCATGTCATAAATTGGTCAGTATTATGGGTGTGCATTTTCTTTCTTGTGAACGAGGTGCTGCTCGGCTGCCAGCTGCTGTTATTTATAGTGACATAACACTTTCTTTTCATAATATCTAAATTTGACTGTAATGTTAACATCATAAGTGTTTACTTAGCACTGAAGATTTAATTTGTAGTCCACAGTGGTTTATTTTATTATGCCACAACAGAAAAATGGCTACACAGTGTAATGTCCACATTGCTGTCAGCATTTTTGTCTGAAAGACACCAGTGTTGATACTGTGTGGTTTAAAACTTTCTTACATATCAATTTCCTGCAGTGAAAATTACAGACTATAACAACTGGAACACTTTTAAGATGCAACATAATTGTTGATAGGAAGTAATATAAAACACATAGAAAGTAGTATGTAGACCACATAACAGAAAGAGTGTATATATTAGAAGGTACTGGGACCCTATTGCCAGTGTTTGGTGTTGCAGATTATGCAATTGCACTATAGTTTGTTTTCTTGAATTAAGGGTAATGATATACTTTATATTTAAAGTGGTGTAAATAAGCATATATTATATTTTGAAATTGTATTTGTGTTATTGTGATTTAGCTGGCACAAAAACTGGGCTTTATTTTTTTCTTTATATGTTATTATTGGGCTGGGTATTAATTGGTAGTGCAGAGTCATGTATTACTCTATTCCCATCTAAATCACAGATTATATCAGAACTTACTTAAAATGTAGGATGTGTATCATTCAGTACAAGAGCTCATTATTCACCAACTTATGATGCCTGGTCACTTTGACTATCTGGATATGCATATTGTGGAGCTCATTCTGTATTTTCAGAATACATCAGTTTCTGACATTGTAAAAAAATATACATTTTAAGGAAAATGTTACAATTTTAAATGCTTTATAATTAATGATTTTGAAAACTGAGTCAATTCCAAGATACTGCATCAATGAAGTAATTTTATTTTGTATATTTGCACTTCTTTCAGGGTCCAGTGGGAGTGGGCCCTCCGAGGGGGAGAGGCGGGGAGGGTCGGGGAGACCGGAGAGGTGGTAGAGGAACCCCAGGGGGCATGGGTTATGCTCCTAGGGGTGATACCCATGGATTGGACCCTCGGGGTGACCCTAGAAACCCTGATTATCGTGGTGAACCTCCACGTCGCATGGAAGGACCGCTGAGAGGCCCCATGGAAGAATCTTTGCCTCAGCAACCAGTTAAACCTCCTGCAAACCCAGCAAAACCTCTGAAAGGTGTACCAGCAGTTGTGCCAGACTTTGTGATACCAAACAACAAAGAATCTCCCACAGGAGCTGCCCCTGGTCCCAAGTTCCCAGAGGCCCCCAACTTGATGCAGAAACTGAGCGAGATGACAGGAGGTGCAGACACGTCTGTTGACAACATCATCTCAAAAGGGAAGGAACTGATCTTCATGAAGTTTGGCCTTGGAGGCGGCAAGTAGCAATGTGAGCAGGTACAGTGGTTGGTGCTGGCTTCTCCTTACTTGCATTAAGCCTGGCTGTGATAAACCAAACAAACTACCTTCTTTCTTGGGAAGTATTTAGTGGGTACTGTGACATCTGCATAGTATTTTTCAAAAACTGTAAAACTGTTCACTGTATAATGGTACAAGTGATATAGGACCGTGGGAAGGAGGGTAAGGGATAACAATACAAAGAAAATGATTTTCCTCCTGTGCATGCACTAAATCTGTACTTTACACCTTCCAAAACTGTGTGTAATCAGTAATGAATAACAGATAATAATACTTTTCATTTAATTTTCAGTAGACATACACTTGTATTAAAAGTAACAGCATTTAACACAACATAATAATTTGTGAATTAGTTTTTCCTGAATTCCTGAAATCTTTTCTTCTTCTTAAGGGATATTTTAATATAAAGAAGAAGAGAAGCATGAAGGTATCTTCCCTGGTGCCAATAAACAAAGAGTGAGTTGTAGATACTATTAATTGTCATGTAAATTTGGTTCAGCAAATAATATTTTTATTGTAAATAGCTTCTAGAAGCTTCAGTATTGTCAAATGTTTGATTATCCCCAACATTTTTCTCATTTTTTGAGCTTCACCATATGCTCACTTATTCTTAGTTAAATAGTGGAGTCACAGGATCTGGTTAATATTTTTCAGAAGGCCGGGAATATCTGTTGAGAAGAGACCTTACAAAATTTTGTTTTATGAGGTTTGATGTATCAGTGATAAATGTGGCCATATTTTAACCAGTGTTACCATTTGAAAATTGACTTAGCTACTATTTTAAATAGGGCCCGATATATGTAGTTGTTACATTTATTAAATGATCTCATTAATTACATCACTATTAAAACATTTGAGTGTATTAATTGCTGCTTGGGATTGTAGATGAGACTAAGGAGGTTTTGGGAATCATTTTTAAAATCTGCTTATTCCAGATACACAAAAAACAGATAAATTAGATACATGTGATGTAATTATTATTGCTGGACCAGTCAAGTAGTGTAGTAACACTGGAATAAGAGTACACACACACACACACACACGCACAAACACAAACACAAACACACATGCGCACATGTGTGTATGCATAATGTCTGAATTGAAGCGAGAAACATATTTAGCAACTTTGCTGTACAGTATAAAATTCTTATATTTTATTTGTAAATTTAATACTTTTTCTTAAAATTTTGATATGCTCTAGACTGTCACAATTATAAAATTACTGTTCAGTTTAAAAAAATGCTGTTGTCATGTGCTCATGTTCTGTAAACCCTATTTGTTCTCTGTGACCTTACTTCTACAGCTTTTTTTGTGTTTGTTTTGATGAATATTTGTGTTCAGTTTGTTTATGTTCTGTAATGGACAGTTATAAACAATTATCAAAATACAAAAATTTTTGGACCAGGTAAAAGACCAGCAACATGAAATTGTTGCACTTCTCTGTAGTGTTTCTATGTGTTGGTATGTTGATAAGTATTGAACCCTGCTCACAGTTTTTGAAATCACGCTCTTACAAGATATATTCTTCCAAATTCCTTTTCAGATACTCATGTTTCTGTACAGCAAAAACTGATGGTAACAGATTACTGATTGAAACACTAGTAGTTTCTCAGCATATCAAGAAATTTCCCACCTTTCATCGATCACAAAGTTTTGTTATTAAATTTGCAAGATCCTTCATCTAGACCAGCTAAATAAACCCAGGCCATACCCTCACACCATATTTCTTTAAAATTGACTTTAATATTATTCTCCCATCTGTGCCTGAGTCATCTTAATGGCCTTTTTGACCAAAATTTTGTATGAATTTCTTATGTCTGCCAGGCATGCTACATCCTCTCCCAATCTTATTCCAGTTGAGTTGATGATCTTAGTAATGTTTAATGAACAGTAAATATTATGAAACTCCTTATTGTGCAAATTTTTCCAGACTCCCTTTACTTTCTATCCTTCCGATCGCACTATGGCCCTGGGGTCGACTCAGCCTCTAACAGAAATGAGTACCAGTAGCATTTCCTGGGGGTAAAGGCGGCCGGTGCGTAAGGCTGACAACCTTACCACCATCCTGTGCCGTTGTCATGAAATCTGGGAGCCTTAACTTCCTGGAACTCTTTGGGCCACACCATGCCTGTAACAGGACTGCTTTACCTTTACATTTACCTTTTACTTTCTGCCACTTGGGTCAAAATATTCTAAGCAACTTTCTTCCGGACACCTTTAATATTTTCTCCACTGTTAATGTGAAAGACGAGTTTTTACACCCATAGGAAAAAAACAAGTAAAACAGCAGTTGTATATTTTAGCCTTTATTTTCACAGCAGATGGGAAGACTGAAGATAATGAACTGTACTAATAATCTGAATTTAATATGCTTTTAATTTCTTCATGAATGCCATTTTAATTTGTTACTGTTACCGTATTTACTCCAGTGTAAGACGAGGTTTTTTCCTTGGATTTGGCACTTGAAAATGTGGGGTGGTCTTAAATTTGGGTATGAAGCACGAAATTGGACCACACCACACCGCATCTTGCAGAGCCAAACCAAGGCCTGCCACGCCAAATTGTCATATGTGAACAAAAGAGGGAACAGGCTGAAGTCAATTGACATAATCTTTTTGTGGGGGGACGGGACTTCGTCCATCATCTAATTTTTTAAAGAAGCATGACATTTTGGAAGCGGCTCTGCTCCCACTTTCAGGCAAAGATGCGCCATTCAGAGAGTGACTTATGAAGACATGCACCTGAAAACAGGTCTAATCCAAGGCAAGTTCTTGGAAAATGGCGACTGGAAAATTAAAAATTAAAATCAAGATTCAAAAATGAATCCTGGACCAGTCCACAAATTAAAAGCCACAAAAGGAACCATGAACTCAGACTAAGCAGACCACAGACAGAACAGAAAAATCCAGAACACTTGTATCTAAAATTCGTAACAACTCTAACACCATCTGTGGACAAAATTGTGAATCTTAATGGGTTGAAGTAAGTTTATAAACCAAGACATATAAGTGTATTATGTAGTCACTATGGATCACAATGGCATGACGGTACATTTCACCAGAAGTGACCGTGAAGAGATTTAAGAAGTGCTGTACATCTGTGCAATGGATGGGACTGATGATGATATGTTGTAGTTGCTTCTGTATTGCAGATATGTCACAATATTCTTACGGATATAATTACAGCCTACTTACAAGAGAGGAGCAAGTATGTGACATTATTAAATACTTCCGCATCATAAAATATACATACGCACGCATCGCATAAACTTAATTATTGTGTGAAATACTTTCAAGAAAATATTTTGCAAACCTGATCATGAAGTTAATCTTTACAAAGTAAAAACAGAGAATTACAGTAATAAGTTATAAATATTTATGAACAAATTGTGATCTACAGGGACATGAACTACTCAATTGTACGAAAATCAAATTTATCACAAAACACTTTGCTCCATTTAAATCTACCTGCATAACACTTTGACCTCCACAACAAACCACAAAAATGAAATAAGGATGTACCAAAGCAATTCAACATCAGCAGTTAATTGTAACTTACACATACAACTGGCAAATTGGAACACGAACAAAATAACAGTACAGTCAATAAACTTATCTTAAAGCTTCAAGTCTTTAACACTGACCATGAGGATATTTGTTTCAGACTGTAAGTATCTCCATCGAAAGTGCCAGTTCACTCCTTTCATTTGCAAAGCGATTAAACTGCTCTGGATACAGTTTCACGCAGTTTCCTGAATTATGAACTTCACCCAAATATTCATCCCAACTTCTGGCTAAAAGGTTGACTGCAAGACTCTCTGTGCATTCCTTAGTAAAGAATTCCACTTTGTAATGATATTTAGCAGCATCTGCAGCAGGGCCTCTATACTGCAGAACAGAATAAAATATGCCATTCATAATTTCAGATCAGCTGTAGAATACATCATTGTAAGCAGATATAAATTTGCAGTGCTTTGTAGCAAGTGTGACACTGATGACATGAATTGGGCCTTTAACAAGACTATAGTAATCCACACACATAGAATGGTGTGCCTGCTTCAGATGTTTCTCCATTTTGCTTCTAATACCAGTCCAAGTACAAGTTCCAAGATACAGCTTATTAACTGGACATGCGTGTGGAATTTACTGACATTTCTGTTGGTGTTCACCTATCATATCAAAACTATAGATTTCCCTACATCCAAACTTCCAGTGCATAGATGGATATTTCACTTCAATAGCCAGCTTCTCTAAAACCACTTTCTGGTGTTTAAGAACCACTATCTGCAGGTTGTACAGTCGGGAATTCTCTGCTTGCAGATATTACAGATGTTGTGAACATTTACCACAGTGTTATAGGCACACTCATGTACTGTGCACATAATGGACACTCCAGCTGACTCAAGGGGCTTTGCTCTATGCTAGTGACCTGAGACTGCATGTTGGATGCACCCCACAGTGGTTCGTGAAATGTCGTATTTTTGTTTCCTGCTGTAACATTAAGGAACTGTGCGTTTCCCGGTGCAGTTTATTTAGGAGTTTTGTGTACCTGTCACAGTTCCTCGTCACTCTCGGTACAATCCACTGATCACTCTGAACTTCACAGCTCCACCTCTGAAATGGCAGTAAAGAGGATGGGTATGTTAGGAGTGAGTGTGAGGAAAATGAAGTCATTGACTGTGGAAATGGCGATAGTGACAGTGATTGGTGAAGGTAGATTGAATCTGCCATGCTTTGTGTATTAAGTGTATGAAATGAATTGTAATATATTTTTTCCTAGCAGACATTTTATTTTTGGTGGGTCACCTTAGATTAGTGCTGTCTTGCATTAAGATTAATATGGTATTTTGAAATGTTTGGAATTTGCCACATGTCCAAAATTTTTTATTGCTTTTTAGTCTTTGCGTAGACCGCCTCTGTGGTCTAGTGGTCAGAGTTTCTGGCTACAGATACAGAGGTCCCGGGTTCGATCCCCGGCGCTACCAGATTTTCTGAGT
>Ga0123354_10003361_pt1 | contig 22049 bp, 14 predicted proteins | sample TergutLab28metaG_2_FD_97872 | JGI IMG/M metagenome (GOLD analysis project Ga0123354, IMG submission 97872) | Labiotermes labralis P4 segment gut microbial communities from Petit-Saut dam, French Guiana - Lab288 P4 | ecosystem: Host-associated > Arthropoda: Insects > Digestive system > Gut ... | reverse complement strand
TCGGGTTCCGTGAAATGCGGGGAATTTCTTGACTAGCTGCAAACCATTTAGCTTCTCAAGAAGGACTCTGCACCATGGAGTAAGTAAGTAAGTAAGTAAGTATATATACCGTGATTTATTCAGCCTATAAACGTCTCATATTTTTTGTTTTGTCACTCAGGGAAAATCCAGAGTGAAGCATCGTCAAGTCTGCCATTTTCTCTTGGTATGCCTGCTTTTTCGATCCAAAATTTTCCGTCCGAGCCAGTTGTAAACTTGTACATACGTACGTTTTTTACTGTTTGTTTCTTAAGTTTTGCATATTTTGAAGGCACTGAAAGTGCACAAGTATACAATACATGTTTCTACTACTGTGTTAAGGAAATGCATAATTATGATATTGTTAAGCATTGTCGGAATCAAATAAATATGAGTTCAGCAGTTGGCATTTGGAATACCTGGGGAAACCTGGGCACGGAAATTCTGAACAATTTGAACTTAGTGAATAACATGCGTCTCCCTCAGAATTTCATACCAATGAAATTTAAAGCGCTGTTAGCAGACAGACACTGGCAAGGGCTAATAAAATTGTGGCTATTTTTATGCCCTCTTTTTTAACCTTGTTTTCGCTGGTATATCGTCCCTCTTATGGTCGATAAGTGGGAAATGTCGTCTTGTAGTGGAAGTGTGGTACCCCTAACGACGTAGCTCCTGCATTGTCCGGAGACTGAGTTTGTCAAGCTCAAAGCGATGGCCTAAAATGTTCTGTAGTAGACATTGTACATACTTTGTCATTAAAATTTTTAGGACACTATAATGTCGTACAATTGCATCCCAAGATACTGGAACCACGGAGGACAGGATCAACTCAATTGCTGTCACAGCACACATTTTAAAACTTTCATAATTAAAAGGTGATGCAGGTGTTTATGCACTGGACATAAAACTTTATCGTAAATTATCCGGGTATTTGTATAAATTTATTCTTTTATTTCGCTAGAGGCGTAATAAAGCGCCGTAGAAGGAGCTTCGTGAAAGTGAAAGAAGAGTGGGAAAAGTGTGCTGGAGAATTTGGTTTCGCAGCTAGTAAGTGCAAGACAGGCCTATAGGAATAAACAGTGTTGTGCTGTTCAGAGAAAAGACAATTCTTAAGATATGTTGTGACAAATGCCTAGCTGCTGTTTGTTCTTCCTCCGTATGAACACCAAACGATCAGTTTCTCACATTACCATGATATCCAGAAGAAAAATGTGGCGTGGGAGCAATTGTTCAGTTCTGTATCCTGACGTAAACGTACAAATAGGTGCCTGAAATGCTTGTGCAAAAATTGAATAAGCCGTGAAATGACCTACAGAATGCCTCCGAAAATCATGCGATGATGCCACCTAATACATCAATTTGTCCCTGAGCAGGTAAACGTGTTTAGACACCCTTACGTTTCAGTTACATTTTACATAGCTTTCATGTCTTCTCGACGCAGTGCTGGCCACGTATCTGTGTCGAATTAAGCTATTACGAAAGTCAGCTTGTTTTTCTTCAAATACCTCATGTAATCACTCTAGTAAGAAAGAGTAGTTCCTACTACGGTTTTCTATGAAAACTATCGCAAATTACACCGATTTGAAGTTCTACCTAACGAAACGTATGTAAATAGTTCGACATCTTAGCTAAAGTAAGAGAAAAACGTACTATCGCTTTCGTGAGCTTATGCTGGCGTAACGTTCTCCAGAAACTTGGGGTTAAAAGTGTTAACCTACAGGGAAAGGGATTTGACGTATTTAGGGGTTTAAAGCCTTTAGGTAAGGGAATGTTCCTACATAAATACAGTACCTGACACATTCGAAATCACTGCCACGAAATTTCTATAACTTTCAGGCGCCATAGAAACTTCTGGAATGAGAAGTGGAAGAAGTGGAAAATAGCGAAACGTTCACCGGCGAAGTTACTGTAACTGACATAGGAAAGTTTCTTTTCGGCAGCATCAAGCTAGTGCTTGGCAAATTTTGATAAGAGATGATTAATTGCTACAAATAAATCGACTGAAGCGAAATTTGGCCTTTCATCAATGATGTTTGTACTGTAAATCTTTTCGACAAGATGATACACTAAAATTTTCAAAATTTTTCTTCGTGCAACACCTCGTCCCCAAAATATGTGAAGTAACTAAAAAAAACTGGTGTTCGTTTTGTCTGACGCATCTAGACATTGTACGAAATGTCGAGAAGAAAGAGCGTTTTCGAAGATGACAACAGTGGAAGACAAATCTTTATAATTCAATGTTGTATAAACTTGCTGTATGTAGGAAAACTTTACCTAGCAAAAAGCATGACTTAACAAAACAGATTACGGAGACATTATAGCAGATTTCTTTCCTACAGGGGTAAAAATAACCCCACAATACATGTGACATTTTAGAATTGTTTTCTGTACCTGTGTGTTCCTCAATAATGTCCATTTAATCGACATTAATTTAACACAAGACATTCTTGAACGTTTTTCTTTAATCACGGATATGTCCTTATTTAATCACAAGTACGCACGAATTTGTTATTGTAACCGTACAGCTGAGCCGGACTGACAAACCTAAGAACAGAAAATTTTGAATTTCGTGTGAAACACAAAAATAACGAATTGGGGGGGGGGGATAGGGAGTGACATGTTAGGCAAGTGCTGATCTCTCTTCTCACTCAATTTACAGCTAATACTCCTCTTAGTCCCACAAGAACATTGTAAGTTGATCTGAACCCACATTCTTATTCTGTCAGCTGAAAGACATAGTGGGAAACATATTTCTTTACGACACCAAAAACTTCACGTACGCCTCAGTTGTGTTGTGAGGCAGATAAACCGAATCTTCCACTCTGCAACACGTGACGATGTGTGCATCTGTTTTGCCAGTTATCATTTTAAGTCGAAAAATAAATTCTGCAGAACTGTGAGGTTTAGTTTAAAAATACCAGAGAATTTAGTTCTTATGGGTTGTTGCACCAATTGGCAGGGTGATCCATTCCAAATGTTTTGAAGAAGTATATTGCGTTCACCTACAAGAAATTATATATTTTTCTGATATTTTAACCCTTCAAGATGGAGGTAGTACGTTCCTTCGAAACGCTGGGAATAGATATCCCTGCTCCTCAGCACCAGGTCCCAGATATCTGAATCCTAAACACAAAGCTTCTACATTGTTGAATGGATCTGGCTGACCGTCATGAGAACTTCAAACTTTGGAATACAGAAGCAGGTTTACTTTATTTGTGACTAATTTACAATGAAAGTTTATGTTATGATGAAAGTTTTGAAATAAGTTACATGCTTCTTCTTTTAGACATAACAAACTCTACATTCTGTACAACAATTCTCCTTTAATTTTAATCTATGCTCTACTGCAATACTGTTTGGTCATTTTACAGGATAATCATCAGGGGGTTAGTGTACCAGTAAAATTTCAAACAGAGTAATAAACTTAAAATTCCTCATAATTTAAACAAACACAGGAAACAAAGTCCCCCCCTCCCCCAACCAAGGGACCACCCCCACCCCAGCCTCTAAATATACACAAAATAAAGCTTATGTTTGGAGAATGAAGGAAGAGATTTTGACACTCAGAGGACTGTGCATCATGATATATTCTTATTATAAAACCAATAAAATTCACTAATTTCTCAAATTTATTTTTGGAATAGAACTCTACATGTTTTGGCAGGTTTTCTGTCCATCATCAGGAGTCTAGTACTGTATACACAGCAATAGGTATATGTCGTACAGGTTATACTGACTACTTGCTAGCGGGAGTTCCATCCTGATTGAGCTAGCAAGCAATCAGCATAACCTGTATGACATATACCTCTTGCTTATACTTTTCAAGAGAGTAGTTTTTTAAATTAAAAAAAATCAAGAAGTATATCAAGTTCACCTGCTCATAGCTAACTCGTAGAACAATCAATGGCCTTATATAGAAAGCATAATCGAAGAACAAATGAAAACCACCTTCAACACTAATTATAAAAAACTGGGCAAAAAAAGATAACCTTATACATAACCAGATAAAGACACCTGACATGCCAGTAACTTTCTATCCTAGAGTCATAAATGAGACTAATATGGACTATTCTAATGAGGAACTATCTTTATTGAACAAAGGACTAAAATAAAATTTAAACATGGAAAAGAATGATAGGGTAACCAACTTTGCCCTTGGAGTGGAATGACCATCAAACACTTACCTAACAGTGACCAAGAAGGTTACAAATGGCAAGTTGCCACTGTACAGAATCACTTTATACTCAAGATAAATAACTTCCAAATCATAAAGCTAGAGCAGCCCTAAGACAATTAAAATAAAATGTAATGAAAACAATGCAAAATCTGATAATTCTTAAAATATGAGATTATATTGACAAAATCAAAAACTTTATAAATGACATCCAATTAACTAAGATAAATACAGACCATATTTACTCAATTCAAAATATGATTAGGAAAATAATTAATTCAAGTATACCAAATCAATGAGTTTATAAATGGAAATATTTCAACCTTAATCTCTCCCTCCTAAAATAAGAAGTCTTATCAATACAGAAAAAACTAGGTGTCCCATCTGTCCTGTTGTACACTGGAAAAATGAAGCCATGTACAAGCTATCAAAACCTTTTACAGACAAAATTAATCAGCTCGTTCCTCTGCCATACATTTTAACATAAAAAACACTGTACACTTAATCCATTCACTAAAAGAAATCCCTTTAAATGCTGATGCAAACTTTGCTTCCCCACACATTTTTTATATATGTTCCAATAACCTTATACCAGAAATGAAAAATATTTTAAGTGATATTATAAGTGCGAATATGTTTAACACAGACAAAAAAAAAAAACATGAAGTTCTAACCTGGTATGATGTTTTTACCAAACAAAATTATTTTTCAAGTAAAGAAGAAATAATCTTTGAAAACAAAGACTTAGTGATGGGTGCTCCTTCATATGCTATACTGTTGGTTTTTTTACAGTATTTAGATTCGCATCATGTCACAACCCGTGTCTATAAAACGTCATATTGTAGGTTATTTCCATTACATAGATGATATCCTTGTTATGTTTGACTCTTCCCAAACAAACATAAATTCCTCACTCTCACATTATAACTGCATCCACCCCAAGTTACACTTTACTGCAGAAATATAAAACAACAACATAATCAACTATTTGGGCATTTGTATACATAGATCTCAACAAGATCTATCTTCTTCTACATATCAAAAACTATCTTTTGCAGACACTATCATCCCCTGCACTTCATATCATCCTGCACAATACTAATACACAGCAGTTAGATATTTATATGATCAACTACTCACCTAGCACCATGATAATGATGCTGAAAATTAAGAGTTGAATTCTATTCATAGCATTGTGTATAATAATTCCTTCCCCATTTTAACTTCCAAGACTATTGATAAAAAACAAAATACAGAACCAGACTCTGACAAAACTAAACACAAATGGGGTAACAATTGCTTATGTGGGGAAAAGAAAGTACATTTATTACAAAATTATTTAGACAAACAAATTTGAAAATACCATATAGAACAGATAATACTATCAAACATATTCTTAAACCTAAAGACCAAAATTTTAATAAATGCTAGCAGGGTTCATAAATTATCCTGCCATGATTGTGGTATGGCCTACATAGGCCAAACTGAAAAAATTCTTAAGAGATATAAACAACACCACCTATCTTTCAGGAATAATAATACATCTTAAAATTTTTACTTCTACTTGAAAATTTCACACATATGGATCCATGGAGAATATATATAATGTAGTTCATAGTGAAATAGTGTATATGCAAGTAAAGAGCGACTAAGCCCACGTACTTAAATATTATATTATCCTGTACATTAACAGTACACCTATAAGTATATTGACACAAATAACTGCCACACATTTTTATAGTTCTGTATAAGAGGTCTTATATACTGTACTACCTTAATTATAGGTACCACTAATAATATTAACTATGTGACAGATGAATGGCTCACCACTTTTGTACTTTCAACCACCCACATATGAACTACAATTCATCAGCTTAAAATGTGGACTTTTATGGAGGTTTTTTTTTCATTTTAAAAATCTTTTAAGAATTTTAAATGTATATAACTTAATCATTAATTGTCTGTATTATGCATTTTTATATATTGTAAATATGCTTACCAGATGTGATGTTCACATATAATTTATGTAGGGATGAGCTCTCAGACATACATTTTATAATCAAATGTATGGCTAAGGTTATGTAATTATCTTTTTACATTTTCTGATACATGTGGCCTGATGATGACTACTTTATGCAGCCAAAACATATAACTGCTTTGGATTTGCTACAACAAAAGTTGTGCATCAACAGATGACATCCATATTATTGCATATAATGGAACGGTATGTGCATGAAACATCACATGCTGCCAATAGTATGTGGACATATTCTCCTACTTGTACAAAGTATCTAGAATGTTCTGTGCATTTCTGCTCTGCCACATGAGGTTCAAGATCCTGTTCCAGTGGACATCCAGTACACTTTGTGTTCTACACCACACATAAAAAATATGCATCATTCAACAACGTTCATGATTTTACACACAGTCCATACATCCTTACATGACATCTGCTGCATAGCTTCCACATTTGTGCTCAGAAACTGCTGGCTGCAATGGATTGTCTGCATCAGTGTTTTCCAACAATACTTCCATGGAGAAATGGCTATCATAACTTTTCATACCCTGGAGAACCCTATGTATTGAAACAGTTATAGGCCAGAAGAAGTTTACAGTGGGGAGTGCAATTCAATTACTGCTACATTATTCTCAAATAAATGTATTTGTAAGGACCTCCTATGTCAGTCAGCTTACACTGTAAGAAAAACCTATAATATTTCTCCTGTTATCTTTTGTCTCATCTAATTATTTTTGAATATCAAAATATCAAATCAAAATAAAGCTAACTTAAGCATCTCAATAAAATACACATCTGAAGTCAATACATTTACTTTCATTGTGACACTTCAGCCATATCTTTTTGCACAAATACTGAATTCTTTGCCAAATTTTTTACCAATATGCTGGAAGTTCTTCCCCATCAGATATCTGGAACTACTCACTCAGTGACTAATGTAAGGTACAATAACATTCTAAAACATGTCACTTGGCACTGTGATAGGTGTTCTATGGTTGGTACTATTCCCCCAATAATATGGTACATCTTGCAACATCCACTCAGTGTTATTGTATATACAAAAATACACGGTCTGCTGTAGTGGAGAGTAGCAACTCTTCAGCAAAATGCTGGTCCGTACGTGTGTGCCATGCACTGATAGCTTTCACAAATCAGGGGGACAAAAATTAAGGTGTCAATAGTATAGCAGTGTTGGCTCAGACAGCATCAGCTGGTAGTTCAAGTGCCCAGTTTTTTGCCAGGCTCTTTGCTACTGCCTTGAGTGCAGCTAGCCTTGCAATTATCATTTCTTCACTACACAGTGTGCTGTTGCTCTACTACTGCTCCTGCTGGTAGAATGCACCTTGCGATATTACTGCTTGGTAGAGCAAATGAGTAACTGGTCAACTGATGTTGATGCCACAAATAACCACTTTTTATGTTTTGCCACTCTGTAGAATCTAGACTGCCGGCTCTGTGAATGACAGATGTGCAAAGCTCATCACAGTGGTGGAGAGAATGACATCTAGTGCTGTCTTCAGTGCCAGCACTGAAAAAGCTGCCTGCAAACTGGAGGTGCTGCTCTAGTTTGCGGGAGCCCACAAAATGTATTGCTGGAGTCTGGTCACTAAAAGGGACAATTTGTGGGACATGGTGAAAAGCTCACATAGCACAATGATCATCGGTGGTCATGGTGAATTTGAGTCATCTTCTTGCCCACTTACTGGCGGTTCCAGGAGAGGCCCAGAAGATAGAAAGAGCTGTACTGTATATAGCATATTACCAAATAAATAATAATAGGAATCAATTTCCATTAGTACTATACAGTTAAAGAATTAACCTTGTGATTTCACAGCAAATCTCCACCACACTATCACAAGAAGAATGCTTCCATGTCTACAGAAAATGCAGTACATTGTACATATAAGGCACATGTTTCCTATTCTGCCATTATGGTACCAGTTATTAAAAAACAAAATGTTGGCAGCAAACATTCTTTTTTGTCATAACATATGTTAATTAAGAGTCAGTAGCAGTTTATGTCAGAGTTATTAGCAGTTATGAATAACAGCAGCCAATGGCAGCAATAAATGTTAATGGAAGGCATCCTAGAGTCAATAATATTGTAATAGGTTTAGTACCTTAGTGTATTTTCAGAACACAGAATTTTTATACTTGGTTTAAATGGATTGTAAAGTACTTTATACAGTTCAGTTATTGTTGATAAAATTGTTTTAAAGCAAAAATATTTTATTTTTCCAATGGATTTTAAGTTCAGAAAGTTGTCATTTAAATTCCATATTTTAAAGACTAGAAGCACAAACATAAGTCTTACAGACAGCATTTCATGTGAAATACACTACGGAAGCAGACTTCTGTTTGACAAGAAATTTAGGATTTACCTAACCTGCTTAAATTCTACAGCAATAGGAATTCCCAGGATACCTACAAGGCCCAGTGTGATGAAACAGCTCTCTGTCCAGCCAGCACCAATGGTTAGTGCACTGTAAAGCAAAATAGGATTGCTCTTTCCTCTGCATTACGCTATAACCCACTGGCAAGTAAGTCACATTACTCTAGCACAGAAAGAATTGCAACTCGCAGAGTTCCTCTGCCCCATGTACAATGCACTCTTCACCTGATATGTTCACAATTGTAGACAAAGTTTTGTTTCCTTACTACTGTGTTTACTTCAGTAGCAAAATTAATCTGCAAGTTGTGATACATATTTATGTGGGTATCAAAGTATTTGGTCAGTAGTATATGGAAATCTTGCTCAGAAATACCCAAATAAAATCTCCCTTCTAGGTATAATAATGCAGCCCTTATTCCAACCAACACAATTTTATATCGCCACATCATGCATTAATTGATGGAAGCACCTGTTATCACTGTATATTATAACTAAATTACAAAGATGATTCAAAAACCAGAAATAAAGTTTTTATTCGACTGCCACAGATACAAGCAAGACTGCTAACATTTGGCAGCCACAAAACTCATGAGCTGACATTGCAAAACACCACTTCAGGCAAATCATTGTATCTGTTATACTTGTGACTGGGACATGGCTGTACTGGTGTCAATTTGCCCAAAGAAAGAACAAACAAGGGTGCTTATTTTTTTTTAGTGGGAAGAGGATTTAAAAGGTTTTAAAATTCACAGTTGTGTTTCTGCTCAGTGTGTGTGTAATAATAATTTGCAAGGCAAATCTTAGTATGTACTACAAAACAATATGTAATTTTGTAGAAATCCCAACAGTCTTCAGAGATGGAACATCCAGTGTAGGAGGGACAGGGTGAAATTCGTGATTATGCATGGCACACTTCTGTAAACGTCGTGTAAAAAATATGAAATTTAAAAATATGCAGGTCTTGATAAGTTTAGTTAAGAATTATATGGACAAATACTGTTTATTTTGTTGTATTTTAAACTGCATTATAACTTGAGTACTGTCAGCGAATTTACCTTACAGGGGATGGTAACATTTCTTTCTTTGTAAATTTTTTTCACAGCACATGGGGCATCTTGGCGGGCATTTTGCACATTCTATGCAAACACATATATCCACACAGCATAAGTATGATGTCTGCAACACTGTTGTAGCAAATTTTGCTCATATATTTTGTGTTGGTTTACATACATGTTTGAAGGTATGAGGGACACATAGGAATGTCAAGAGTATGTTAGTGATGTAACACTCTTATCCTGATTTTTTTTCTTTTTTTTTTTATCCTGACTTCATCAATTAATTTATGAAAATGTTAACTTAGTGGTGCTTCTGGAATATGATGCTGTGTCACTAGGTACTTAGTTCCTGACGTTCGAGACAGCATAGTGGTCTCAACTTGACCACCAAAGACGAGATCAGCATGTTGACTTGAAATGTTGGGAACCAATTACCTATGGTTGCAGTGTCACATTCCAGAAGTACAGCAAACGCAACTCAGCAGTTACTAGTTGGCATGCCTTGTACAGCATTCATGAAATCGGTGGATTTCTCTCTCCTGCTGTACCTAATGTGATATTGACAGCGTCCTTGCACACTTGTGGTAATGGGGCAGATTATTACTTTTGATGACCAGGGAGACAAACTTCTTTTGCCCCTGTTGTTCGCAATGCTGTATTGATCCCTTGAGGTTCAAGAGCCCACAGAGCATCTAGCGCGGGGCTACCCAATTTCAACCCATCGCAGGGCCGCATGTTTCGTATGGACTCGTCTGAGTGCGGCACAGGTGAATCGATGATCTGTGTTGTGAATACACATGTGAAAGATTGGTCCACTGTATGTTGTCTTACAAGTGATGAGTTATAGTTCCTAAATATTATCTTTGCTAATACAGTTGCTGTATTATATTCTGTAGACCTATTATATTACGGTAGTTAGATTTTATTGTCCAGACCGGTCCTGGGACCCACCCAGCCTCCCATGGATACCGGGTTTTTCTCGCGGATACAGCGGCCGGGGCGTGACGTTGCCTACTCAACCCCATTCAGCGCCGAATTGAAAGAAAACGTTTAGCTAACCCTCTACTCCCCTTCTGGCATTCATGGCCAGTTCTAGGGTGAACTTTACTTTTACATTAGGTTTTATTACTGAAACTATTCAGGGAACTATTCGTCGGGGTCGACATGTTGGCCAGCCCTGATCTAACATATTCCTTGTAGCACGTCTATAGCAGACGTAGTAATCCGTGGCAGCAACCGGAACGTCACGGCTAGGCTCACCTCGGGTTGGGGGATGTGTGTAGCAAAGATAGATCGTCATTGTAGAGTCAGAGGTGGTTCCAATTAAACTATGATTATGGTACAGTTTACACCACATGACCACAGCTTTTACCGCCATGGTTCCTGCCTGTTCCGGTTTGTGAACGCGTCACTATCACAGATTACTATTGTCGTGATGTTGACAGCTTGGATGGGACCAAACGATCTGATTATTATGTATCTCTGGTCCAACGTGCGTGCGCAACATGAATCGTAGGACCTTCCGTCTTTTGGATAGGTGTAGTGGATGCGAGTAGAAATTAAGTTTTTTTTTTTGTAAAAATGTGTATAATGATATCAACAATTGTGGCGAATTATGATTAAATAAATTGTATCAGTTCCTTTCACTTTAGATGGTTGTATTTGGGGCATTTTGTTCTTGGGGGATCGTATTAGGGAGGGAGTGGTTATGTTTCGCTGTGTTGTAGCTCACATTGAGTATAAACAGTTGGAATAAGCAATGCATTCTGTGTGCTAGTGTTATGTGATAGCATTTTTCTTTATTCTAAGTGACGTCTGAACAATGGCAACTCTAGAGAAATTAGTGAAATCGTTAGAATCCCTCAAGTTGCTGCAACTATCACCAGCACTGTCAGAGGAAACGGCTTTAAGGTATGCTGGTAATTTTCAGAACTGGTATAATTACAGGACGAAGAGCTCTCCAGTTTGGTAGGGTCTGAAAATGTACAGGTGCGTGGGATGTCCAGATCTCATGTGAACTTACTGCACCAACCAGCATTTCACGTTTTTGAGAGTTTACATTCGGCCATAAGATCAAATATTTTAATCCACTCAATGTAGGAGGTTGAACTAGTTCCAGCAATATCCAGTTATTGTGGCAAAACATTTGATAGTCGGTGCAATAATGATAACACTGCAACTGCAATTTCCCTTCAAGTTTACGTGCTTAGTGTGATATGACCAGTTGCTGGAGAAAAATTTTACAGAATTATTTTCTAGTCTCTTCTGTGATTGTTGAGGAGTATGGCAAGCAGGATATTTTCAAACTTTCATTGGAGTAGTTCTCATGCAAAAGTTCCCAGAATTTTCTTCTGGATACAGTCCTGTTTTTTCAATATTTTATATGTAGTAGGTTTCCCTGACATAATTCTAAGAGCTACCATGCTTCGTGATGTCACACATCAGTATCAGGTAATATGCTGAAGTAAAGATAAGTTCCTTCTGGTTCTGTCTTTTCATGTTTGTTATTATTGCTGTTGCTACATTCCTGTAACAGAGTTTGAAATGTGGTAAGGCGTGATTGTAATTTCTCAGACAAGTCAGGATCATGAATTACCTTTAGGCGCAACAGAAAATATTGTTTCCCCAGAGCTAGTTATTCCATTAATTTTTGCCCCCATAAATCTTGGATTTCTGAATAATTGCTGTATGTGCCATACCCAAGTTAGTTCTAGCAAAGAACTTCTGTTGATATCATTTGTATATCCATCATATGCACACAACAGAATTTTGTGTTATATATAAACTTCACCCACCTACATGTTTCATCAGTAAATTACCATCCTCAGGGAGATTTCAGTAAAAAGGAATATGTGCTATTACATCAAGCTGACATGTATAATGTTACATATATAAACTAGCTGTAAATACAATAATATAGGTACTATGGCTGTTGTGATGTTGACATGTTCTAGGTTAAAATTCATTGATATGTCTTTGCTTATAACACATGTAGTTCTATGTATACAAACATCTGACGTTGATGTTTTTGAACCAGAAAGATCAAGTCCAGTACATGTGGATGAAATTTTTAAGTTTGGAGGGAATAAAATTATGTTAAAATGTCAAATAGATATATGCCTTTCAATATTTGCATACCCTCTGGTGTGTATTGATGTGTCCTGTGTAGGAACGTCTTATGTACTAAACTAGCATTGCAGAGCAGATGATGTAAGAGTGGTGTATCTGCTATGCGCATGCGTATTGGGATTGTATGTCATAAACGAAAGTAAAAAAGAGTATTGCTGTTGTCTTGCTGTGGTGCAAGTTAATTTGAACAAAGTTCATGGCAAGTTTTTTACAACTTAGAAGTCACCCTGTCTTTCATTGATTTTCGAACACTTGCAGGTTTGCTGATTCTGCTAGCATTCTGTGGTAGTGTGCTGGAGCTGCTGGCTGCCTGTTGAAAATTCTTTTCTTTTTGCTTGTTTGCTTATATTTGTCTCCCTGCTGCAGACTCTTCATGATTTTTGGTCTTGATAACTTTTTTGTATTTTCTTGTTTCTATTTTCATTCCATGAGCAGTGGGAATATAATATCACTCATATGGACATTGGAGTGCTGTCTAGAGCCCAGAGGGGTTCATCTGTGACACTGTCTTTCCCTATGTTAGTGCTTTGCAGCCCACAGCATGATACTTCACACTTTAGCATGAGTGAACCACACCCCTGTTTTCCACTGTTATGTGTGTTACCCTCCTGTCTGATGTGGACACCACAGCAAGGTTTTGTTGGGCCATTTCAAGGTTCTGTAATTTCATTTGTCTGGAAGCATGAAGAATATCACAATTGGGATAGCCACTCACCAGCTGGTTTGGACTGGATACCTTCAAAACATGATTAGACATGGAAGATATAATAAGTGAGAAAATTTTGTCACATGATTCAGACATGTTACTGACAGGCATTCTGAGTTGTTATTGCTCAAGAGATGCTGGTCATCATAGGTATACAGTTTGTTAATAGTAATGTAGTATTATTGTTGTGCTATTGCAGGATATTAGATATTTTTTAGTTCTAAAAATTACAACTTTTCAGAGACTTGCTGTGTCTCAACAACTAGGAGGAACCCAGGTGAGGAGAAAGAGCTGCCTTCTATGTAGGCCATGATAAATTTTATCTTCATACGTTGGGGACAGTCAAAAGAATGGGAATCCTTTCCCTTCATGAAGTGGCTGTTATGTTTTCAGCCTAATCTGCAGTTAAAAGAAATCACCATGTATTGATAAATAGTTATTGCTAGGAAATTCTTTTTAACAGATTAATTAATTAATTATTTATTCATCAGATCCATATACGATTTAACAGACCTGTTGGATATGGAACTTGTCATCAAAATACAACACCAAATGTACATGCCATGTCAAAGCATATGTCATAGTGACAAAGAATCATATAAATGCAGAATGAAGAATGCATACAGTTAATTTAAAATCAATATAATAATATAATATATGGAACAATAAATTACAATAGAAGTATCAAACAAATTTATTTACAAAATTAATACTTTCTGTCATGGTAGAAAAATTATATTAATACAATTGTAATTTGTTGATGACAGATTGAAGTAAAAGTATAAAGCATCAAAATGTAGAATAATGGCTATTATTACATTTATAAAGTAAAATCAAATCCTAGAACTTAGTACTATCAAAATACTCATCCTGAGTATGTAGTATATAGTTGAGATTTGTGTAATACAGTTGGCACACCAAATATTTATCGTGATGACTGCATTAATTTTTATTGTTATTTTATAATGATTATTAATACAACACTATGAGATTTTCTAATTTAGAAGTTAAAAAGGCTGTTGTCATAGCCTCTTTCATCTCTTCTGCTGCCAAGAACCTGTGCCCAGTTTGCCCAGTTATGAGGGATTTCATTGTTGAAATGGTGATCAGCAAGGGCTAGAGTTGGAGGGTGGCGGAGTTACAAAGTCCACTGGTGCCTTTCTTGGTTAAATATTCCTGTATGAACAGAGATCAAGATTGTCATGGTGGGACAGACAGTTTCCACATTCTCAAAAATGTGTGTGTGTGTGTGTGATGAAGAGCTTCTTGCATTACAGATGTTGGGAGATTTGTTTTTACCTGGTTTGTGGTCTTCTTGAATATGTCTGGTGTTTATTTTGTCTCATTAAAATCTTTCACGTACATTCTGTGCCATCATTCACTACACAGTGGATCAGTCTTCTTCAAAATTCCTCAACTGTTAGAATGCTGCAGCTCAATTGGTGGTGATGTTGTAGTCTGGCCTGGTTTTGCTGTTGTTTTATGAGATGTCTTACTCTGTTATACATAGAATGTAAATGTTTATTCTTTTTCACATTGTAACATACTGGTGCACCTGTTTCTGAACATCAGATTTTCCAAAACAAAAGGAACCTTTTGTCCCTTCCATTCTCTCTCTACTCTTACTAAATGGACATACGCGCACACACACACACACACACACACACACACACACACACACATGAATATTGAGATGTGAAAATTCACATCAGTACTGTGTCACTAGGCAGCTGCTGAAAGAGTTGTCAGACTTTTAGCCTCTGTCACACATATTATTTCTATGAGTGACATTTTACTTAAATAATTTGAATTGACATAAAGTTTTAATTTATATTTATTTGAATTACAGGAGAAAGGAAAAAATAAGTCACTGTTTAACAGTAGCAGATGCAATGTGTCATTCCGGAGTGAAAGGAGCGTCAAACTTCTCCCAGCTTCTGAGCATTTCAATTGAGGTACTGCTTCAGCTCTGTGACGATTGTCATTCAGATGTTCGAATGATAGCAGATGAGAGCCTGAACAGGGTTATCAGGGTAAGTAGGTGAACAGGCTTTGTACTGCAAGGTTTGTCTTTGGGTTCAGAATTATGTAAAAAGATGGCTGAATGATGAATCTGCTTGTGATGTTTAGGTGTGCTGCTGCAATTTTCATGTCTGCCAAACTTTAATGCAGTGGTTGCTAGTTCTGCTGCATATTCCAGAAGTGCCAGTTATAATCTCATTACATAGACCAACTTCAAAGATTGAAGTTTTTTTAAATGTTTTTCCTCATTCTGTCTGAACAAAGATAGGATGAGACCATAAAATAAACACAGCGGCTCTCTTCCATATCATTTTCAGTTAATCATTTGTGATAATTCTGTAATTCACCACTGTTTAACTGGTACATTTGGGAAGTATTGCACTGTTTAACAAAGGTTTTACTTCTAGTATGAGCAAAGTAAAGGTGATGGAGTAGAACTCCAGTTTACCAGATATGGCTGTAGTTTATTTCTTTCACCCATAGTTTTTAAGAAATGCTCAAGTTTTATAATTAATGTTTTTGTTATTCACTTATGTATGTACCCATGTGCTTCATATTGATTATTTCTGTAACTGTCATAGATAACAAGTTTTATTTTGTTTTGTGGGCAACCCTAAGTAACAAAAACCTGAAAGTATGTCCTACTTTAATGATGTTGATGGTGTAATGAAATTTTTGGGACATGATTGTGAGGGTGAAGAATGGCGTTTGTTCACTGATACATCTAACGCAAGTCTGAAAGGTGTTCTCCTTATGTAGGATGTGAATTTCCTCCAATCCATGTTTTCATGCTGCTCAGATAAAGGAATTATATGAGAAGATGAAACTCCTCAGTTGAATGCAGTACAACATACATTTGTGGAATACTTGTGGAGATTGAAAGTCATAGTTCTCCTTGTTGGCATGCAGCTTTATTTACCAGGTTCTGTTGTTTTTTATGTGAATGGGACTTTGGTACAAAAGATTGTCACTGTTGTGTGAAAGAGTGGTACGGATGTGAGAAATTTGAACCTGGACAGAAGGACACTAGAAATGTACCACTAGTACATCTGAAGAAAATATTTTTACTTTCTTTACATATGACAAAGAGTTTTGTCAAAGTTCTGGACCATGATGGAAAGGCATTTCAATATCTGCTGCAGAATTCCCAACAGATCAGTGAAACCAAAATCAAAGAGGGGACCTGGTTGGTCCTCAGATGTGAAGGACAAGAATTTCAATACCTTACTCGAGTAGACTGAAAGAGGTGTTTCAGAAGCTATTGAAAGTAGTTGCTTACAACTTTGTAGGTAAACATAAGTCACCCAACTACAGGATAGTTGTTGAAAATATGCTTAAAACCTTCAGTTATAGGGGGTGGAACATGTTGCTCAAACTGCACTTCCTTCACAGTCATCTGGATGTGTTTACCAGCATATTTGGATGTGTCAGTGATGAGCATGATGAGAGATTTCACTAAGATGTCTCTACTATGGAAAAATGCTACCAAGGACAGTGGAGTCAAGGAATGCTTATTGACTACAGCTGGCAACTTACAAGACAAACTCATCTGCATACAAGATGAAATAAAGTGTAAAATGATTCAGCTAAATTGTGTTCTTGGTAGGGAACTATTGCCTATTCTAATATAGCACAATAAAATGGGAAAGTAACTGATAATACTTCATTGTAATAAATATTCACCCTAAATTAACCTCACTTTCTGTAAGATTCCCATTTTTCTCCTGAATATGAGAACATTAAAATGAAAAATTTATTTCAAACCGAGAAGGTGTCAATACTCTGTTTCTTTAAACCTTAGTCATAGAATTTTTATAATGTCAGATTTTGATTCAGGAGGTCAAGATACATAGAGTAACCCAAGTTTCATGCAGGAGTCCCCCCAAAAAAGAATTTTTAAGCAATGTTGTTGAATAAACTAAGAATCAAATAAGTTTCCACTTTATTTGTTGTACAATAGGGACACACTCATCACGTACAGCTACAGGAACTGCCTGGCATTCTGTTCAGTCATTGTCTTCTTGTTGGTAGACATGTTGGTGTCCCTTTGCTGCTAATGTTTCAGTAGTTCTTGGATTTAGCAGGAAATCAGTTTCATCTTCATTTAGCACTTAAGAGATGGTTCACTGAGAAAACTTATAAATTTACTAAAAGTCTTGCTGATAGATTTCTTCCAACCACTTCATCAGTGCTGCCCTTGTGGTATGGGCCTTACTAGAAGTTGAGTTATGAGCAACTTTCTCGCTCTTCCAGAAACATTGTTCTTCTGGTGTTTTTCTATCATCTAACCTACAACTGAAACACATTGTTTTGGAAGCAGATTCATTTTCCAAATGTTATGCTTCACTTGTACATAAGATGATGGGAAAAGTGAAAGAACAGCATTTCTAAGTATTGGATGCCACTTTCAGAACCCTGTGGAATTGAACTGTTCTATTGTTCATTGACTTACTGAGTACTGGACTGTTCAGCTAAATGACTGATTGACTAAACAACTAATTAACCAAACAAACAAACAAATGCACTCTCTGACTTACTGACTGACTGCCTGTCTAACTAACTCACTGGCTGCCTGCTTAACTAATTGACTGACCGACTGACTGAACAAACTACAGATGTCATTCTCATTGTTGTGATGTACTAAGTGGTCACATGAGTATAAGATTTGGTTTTAAGAAACATATGTCTGTGTTTGACACTGCCTGTGTGAATATTAGATAACCTCTGAACACATATAATTGCATTTAAAATGTAAGAAGGAATCTTCATAAAGCTCTGCTATCATATACCCATGGAAATGAGAATATTGTGTATCCTATCAGTCCAATCTCATTAAAAAAAAACACTAGGGAAGCAAATGTTGATATCGATAGCCCTCCTGTTGCTTGCATGGTTTGATACATTGCTGCACACTGCAACACACATGTTATAAAGTGTGAAGCGTGATGTCTGTATTAGCAGCATGGGTATTTTCTCTAAGGTCACCAAGTGGTACATGGCCAGGTATGCTACAGAAGTGACATCAGATGACCCCAGAAAGAAAAATCTAGGGGTATGAGATCTGGGGGCTTTGTGGCCATGCAGTTGGTTCCCTGCACCCATTCCATTGCCCAGGAAGAATTTCATCTGTCCAGCGCACTTCTCCAGCAAAATTAACTGGTGCTCCATCTTGCTGAAAGTAAAACTGACATACTGGGAGTGGCAGTTCATTCACATATGCTGCCAACATATCATTCAACAACTGGAGATATCATTCAGTATTAAGACCTACTTCCAGGAATGCTGGTTCCAAGAGTGTTTCCATGTATTTTGCACCACACTGTTATTCTTGGATTAGTTTCCTGATGAGCGTCAAATGCGTCATGATGATTATCCTACACCTGACACATGGTGTTACATCAGTTCATGCATCCATTTAGGTGGAAACAGGCCTCATCACTAAACATGATATTGTCTGCATGGATTCTTTGTGCTTTAAACCACTCACAAAATTGAACTCACTTATCTGTATCATCTCATGTAATTCTTGTACAAAATGTATCTTATACAGATGAAATAAGTAATGTAGCATTATTCACTGTACACATGACTTAGGAAGTACAGCTTCAGATACATACTCTCTCATGGATAATTGTGGACCTACTACGATCTTGGCAAGTATAACCGTACTGCTTTCATCGTTAGTTCAATTTCTTGGGCAACCTGCTCTTTGTGTGAAACACTGCTGATCTCCTGAAATCTTGAATAAATTTGACCAATAGAATGCTTCCAGGTTGTAGTCTGTTGGGATAATGACAGTGAAATTTTTCAGTTGTCTTTCGTTCACAAAGGCCACAGGCATGCAAAAGGGCAATTTCTGCCTTTTCCTGAACACTCTTCCTCTCAATTATATTGCCCACTTGTGTTTTCTGTCTTGAACAAACAGTGATGTTTTCTATGAGAACAGATGTATGGGGCATTCTGTATATGATGTCATTGCGATGCATTCACACGTGTGTGTACCAACAGATGTCAATAACTGAAGTTTGGTAACAGAGCAATATATGATCTCAGAAAGGCGAGATCAGACAAAATCTTTCATTAAAAGTAACTTTTGAAGAGTATCCAAAAATTTTATAACTTTCAGATTAAAACTTTCATCCAGTGGAACAGCGTCAACTACTTTAGGGTATCATGTGTTAGAAACCACCTCTCAGATATATTACTCATCAGGTAACAGCATAAAATAACATATATTTGATAAAATCCAAATGTGGCCAATTGTTTAAAAATAATGTTATTAACTGGTCACTTGTAGTTAGCATTTGTGTATGAGCTGAATATTTACTCGTTTGAGTAAGCCATTTCTGTGAATCTCTGAACCCATTTCCAGTGTTTCTGGGCCAAATGTTACACCTTGTTCCCTGTTCATCATGTTGTTGTAACTTACTAAAATTTTCCTATTTTCTTTGATATTTCTTCTCCTTTATAGGCAATGACAGACAGCAATGTTGTGAAAATTCAAGTGGAATTACATAAGGAGATTAAAAAGAATGGGAATCCTCGTCCTTTAAGAGCTGCGCTGTGGAGGTTTGCTGAACTGTGCCACTTGATTCGGTATGAGGAGGAGGAGGCATTGTTTATATAGTAACATTTTTGTTTTAGTAAAGTGTTGATTGACAGATATGCATTTAAGTTGTAGGCAGTTAAATGTTACTGGAAGAGACAGAGTAGTGTTCATTGAGGTGTGAGAATGATAGTAAACTGTATTATACAGAAGACAAGTAGGAGGTGGTTGTGGTATATTTTTACCCACATTCATGTCATATGGTTGGAGGATGTGATGACAAGAATTAGAAGCTCCTTCATCTGGTCAGGATTTGAACCACCAGACACCTTTATACTAGTCTAACACATTATTCATATGATAAACCTATTCTGTAAGATCTGTAAAAGTATGCTTTTTATGTGATTTGATACTTCTTATTTCTACATATTAAGCAAATTAATGTTTGCATGAGGCTAGAAATTTTTTCTGTCTGTTTACACTACATGGTCCAAGTTACTGACCCTGTTACTAAGTAACCCACAAATGGATACAGTGTTTCCTGCATAGGAAGGTTTGAAGAGAACCATTGAAAGGAACTTCTTGAAAGTGAACACTTCACATAAGGCATCAGTCTCCAGCCATTTTTGGGCAAAAGTAAACACCCATTATTGTGGTAGGTTTGTGGGCTGCATGTAAAAAATATCAATTTGTGTACCTAACTGCCTAAATTATTGTATGCTTTTTACAGCATATTCACAATTTACAAATGTGGCTGCAGGCCACAGGTTTGTGACCCATGATTTTAAGGGAAATGTAGAAATGAAGTTCAGGTTTTGAATTGACATTTGTAGTTTGGTTCCAATCAGTGATTTCATAGTATGTCAAACATCGCAACTGTACATCTATCAGGGCAGCTTAGATATCCAGTTACTTTAGTTACTGAAACATTTTCAAAACTGCATTCGAAGTTCCAACCTTGCTGCAGTATGTCTATAATATGCTTCAGTTAGTAGACAGAATTGAAAATATATCATGTAACACTGAGGTATATTTGGGTCCTTGCATACTGGAAACTTCTCACATGGTTGTATCATTTAAACCACGTGTTCAAACGGCGTGTTATTGTACACAGTTGTAGATATGTTATAGAAGGTTACTGCTATCATTGGGGTTTGGTACTAAGTTGATATGTTTTTGCAGAACCTATCACTTACTTGCCTGACTTTTTTTTGTCTGTGTGGAATTTATTGGTCGTGCATAATCTTCATTGTTCACCCAGGTGAAATATTTTGTAATTGCTGACTTACAAATATATTTTGTACACCATTTACAAGTATATTCATAATCCAGCTACAGACTTAATTTCATAATTTGAGACTTAATAGGTATTAAATCTAGGAATATGAAATTTGCACTGAGTTTTAGACGCTTGCATGTTGTGCAGCAGATGGTATACCTTCTGTTTTGTACTGGTTTTGAACACGTGTGTGTTAAGCGTGCACATATATTGTTCAGAACATGATATTCCTTGAGATATGCACTAAATTTTAGACACTTGTATGTTATGCAGCACATGATATTCCTACTGTTATGCACCAAAGTTTGAACACTTAATGATGTGGAGCATGTGATATGCATAGTCCTCTTATGCGCTGAAATTTTGAATTCAGTGTGTACAGTATATGTACTGTTGCAGACCACAAAAAGGCAAGCCATATGTGATGAATTTGATTCCGTGCATAATCCACATTGCTCGACGTATTGAAGAACCTGTTCTGGAGACATTAGCAGCTGCCATGCCCAAGATATTTAAGGCGCTTGGAAATTTTACATCTGATAATGATGTGAAGGTATGTAAGAATTTTATGTACAGCTGCTGTGCATTCACATTTTCAAATGACATTACAAAATGTTTCTCCCCCCCCCCCCCCCCCACACCTTTTTATTTATTTTAGTATAAAAAAACATAAATAAATTAAAATATTTTTTTTTTAATCTTTTTTGTGTA
>Ga0123354_10003360_pt1 | contig 22055 bp, 16 predicted proteins | sample TergutLab28metaG_2_FD_97872 | JGI IMG/M metagenome (GOLD analysis project Ga0123354, IMG submission 97872) | Labiotermes labralis P4 segment gut microbial communities from Petit-Saut dam, French Guiana - Lab288 P4 | ecosystem: Host-associated > Arthropoda: Insects > Digestive system > Gut ... | reverse complement strand
GTAAAAGAGACAAATAGCTCAGTGAGTTACAACTCTACAGCACCAGGGCTAAAGTTAGTGACACACGAAATTTATCTGTTAAGCGCCCCCTTTTTTTTTTTTTAAAGTATAAGGCTATTTTACTACATTTCTGGGTTCCTGGCGTAGTATTGTGAATACAACATATTTTGAAAAATGCGTGTTTCTGCCCTCAAGTGAAAAGAAATTGCAAGACACTGTTTAAGAAAATATGCATGCAGACGTATGGAATATTTGTGACCTTGTAAATGTTGTCACCAACTCTGCAAGCAACTGGAACTATTTTCTTGCAGCACTGGAGTGGAACTGATTCTTCATTTAACATATAATCTGTTTCCAGTTCAGGTGGAGGCGCAGGACATGTCTCTGTCAATGACTGCACCACATACTGTAAGAAGGGCATGGTATTAGAAGAATTACTTAAGAATGAGAAATTGTGCACAACCTGCATTCAAAGAAAAATAAAGAAATTCTACTGCATATGGATAGCACATCAAAGGAGCAAATGTTAAAAACTGACTGAGAGGTGAAACAATCCAAGGTTAACATCAACAACTTCAAGATTTTTGTCTTCCAGCATGTGTTGCCTGTAGCCATTTGCTAATATTTTGGAAAAACCCACTGCTGCAGCCAAATAGATAAGCATATTAGAGAAGCACCAAACATCTTTGCCACCAGTATATAATAATATTAATATTAATAAATGATTTATAGAAAGATTATCATAGCCACCACTGATACATCCTCACATCTTATGAATAAAACTGACAGTAATTATTATCAAAAAACATGCAAAGAAAGAAAAGTGTGCAGTTACTATTTTTGCAGAGAACAAAAGCACAACAATGAAACCACTGGAATTCAGCCTACTTGCTTTGACTTTCATTCTTTCCAACTGAATTTTTAAAATTCTTTCTAACACTTTTTCATGCCCTATTGATGTTCACATTATATTTCATGTTTTCCAGAGCTAAAAAGTTGAGATTTGAACCTGAAACTAATCTTTAAAGCACTGTACCATTTAGCTTATTGAGATTAGATCCTCCCATAATAAAAATTTTTAATATACGTAAATAACCGTGTGCTTAATACACAAAAATAAAGAAAGCAGTATGGAGACCATGATCAAAACAGTTTCCACTAGGATGAATGTGCTGTAACAGTACACCCTGGGATTCAAGGGCCAAGATAACTCCTTTGATATGTGGTTCAGGGTTATTTTATTCTGGCAGTAGGGTGAGAGGTTGCCCCTCCCCTCCCCTAAGTACCCGGAGTGTAATATAGAGGGAGAACTATGTATTCCGCGGCCATGCAATATAGTCAAGTAAGTAGCAAAGAATTTATTTGTTTAGACTGGAAGCAGAAGAGCCAATAAAAGTACAAGTAAAGGGGGAAGTTTATTGAAACTTCAGCACACAAAGAAAAATTTTTGGGAAAACGAAGATTGGTCTCTTTGTCAGAGGAAGACCTTTGTGACACGTGCTGCACGAGGGGAGATTCAGTGATATTTCTGGAGGTTCTTCCCAATAATAGTCATCTGGCATAGTCCAGTGTTGATTAAGGCATGTGATGTATATTCATTAAAGTGATTAAGATATACAGAAATATAATTTTGCCTGTTGTTTTGTAAGGGTGTGAAACTTGTAGGTTAGGGATGTTTAAGAATAGGGTGCTGAGGAGAATATTTGGGCCTAAGAGGGATGAGATAAAAGAGGAGTGGGGAAAACTACAAAATTAGGAGCTGAATGATATGTACTACTCACCAAATATTATTTGGGTGACCAAATCAAGAAGAATGACATGGGCAGGGAATATAGCACATATGGGTGGGAGGAGAGGTGTATACAGGGTTTTAGTGAGGAAGCCGGAAGTAAAGAGACCACTTGGAAGACCTAGGCGTGGATGGGAGCATATTAAAATGGACCTTCAGGAAGTGGAATGGGAGGGCATGGACTGGATTGATTTGACTCAGAAATGGGACAGGTGGCCATTAATATAGAGCTAACGCTCTTTTTACTCTGAATTATTCTTCTACGTCCCCACAGTTCTTGAAGATTAAGGCACTATATTTCTTCAAAATGTTGGGAAACACTAAGTGATATGATCACATGCTTAAAAAGGACAGGTGCAATACATTTAATGTAACACTGAGATGCATTCACATAATCATTGTTGCTGAAGAAAAGCAATATGTATGAAATATTATAAGCGTGTCTATATTCTTGCACTTTTTTAAGCCATAATATATTTTCATCTGTGGCCATATTTTTCCACATTATCTCATCAATGGCACAATTTTTGGAAAAAAGTCATTGAACATAAATGTGTATTTTTGTTTCCTCTACATCTTCTATCTGAAACATTTATCATTCTGTGAAGAAGTCAGCACGGTATTATCACATATGTACACAGGTACTCATGCAAAGTACTTGTTATTTTTATCAGATTTTAATAAAACTTGAATTTCCTCAACATATTTTAAAAAATACTCATATGTCAAATTTCATGAAAATCCAGTCAGTGGGAGCTGAGTTGTTCCACATGGACAGACAGACCGGATGGAGGGACAGACATGATGCAGCTAAAAGTCACTTTTCATAATTCTGCGAACATACATAAAACATGCTGGGAGACTGCCAATATTATGTTATTTCAGCTAGTCTGTATTTTACACAAATGACAATACAATTTCACACTACTGTTAAATAAAGTAACATCCACATCTGAATATAAGACCAGAAGTTTATCCTAATTCATCATATGAAAAGTAAGAAACAGCTTGCAATCCCACATAAAGTGGCAGATGTTCTCTAAAAGTATTTTCCTGAAAATTTAAAGTTGTAAAAGACACCCATGTTACGTGCAGAGCTGTTTTATATGTACATGTGTTAGCAAACACACATGTCACATGTGAACACAAATACATGCACAACCTCAACTTACAGATCCATTACGAAGCAAGCAGAAACTGGTTGTACACAGGTCAGCAGATGTCCAGTTGGAGTTCACCTCCTTCACTTCACCACTGACCACACACGCAAATTGACGACAATGACCACAGCATTTGTTTGCTGAAGGTTTCACGTACTCGAAGCCCTAAAAAATATATAAAGATATGAAAAGACGTTTCATCTGAAGTAGGAACTTAATTCAACAGTCATAATCTGCAACCCTTCCCTGGCCTCATAATAATTGAGCCTTCATATGAACCAGGTAAAAGACAGAAACTACCAGAGCTTCATAATATCTCCTTGCAGATCCACAAATTCAAAGGTGTTTCTGCATCTAAATACATTTTATCAAAACTGCACTTTTAACCTTTAAATAACCAGGCTGATATTTAAATTTTAGTGCATGGTTTATGAAAAATGTATTATTTGAATAAAAAAAGATAAAATTATGAAATACATGGCATGTGGAAAATTAAAGTGATTATACATCATGTCTTAAAAATGCAGTGAATATCCTTGTTGCTGGTAGCTCAGTCAGTACAGTGTTCACAGAAATATTCACCAAAAGGTACATCAGCAGATCATAATGTGCAACAGAATGTGTAATTTCAAAATTAGGATAGATGTAAAAAGTTGGATCTCCACACTCAGGTTTGCAAAAGAGAAGTGTTTAAAAAAGTGTAGTGAATATGGGAATTATATTATATAACAAATTACCAATCGTATAAAAAAAAATGGTAAGGAACCACTTTTTCATGACAGAGTACACACTTCATTAAGGGACCAAATATATGTGGTTCCTTAACCCTGAGAATGAAATATGAATTTTTGCACATTAATTCATTGAGCATGTAAACGCATTCATGTAATCCTGATATGGGTGTGTTTAGCTGTGTTATTGGATTGTCAACTGTGATTGACTGAAATTGACATGCTTAAAGTCAGATGTTTGACTGAGACGGATAAAAACTAAACTAAACTAAACTAAATGAAACTCAACTAACTTCTGTAACAGACAGTACACAGTTGTGACAGTCACGGTACAGCATAGATACTACTTACAAGGCAACATAGTGTGCTACAGAAATGTTGCTTTTTTTTTTATTATTTTTGTCCATGAATTTGCTCAAGAGATTACTATAAACTGGGCTATAACTAATTCCTCATATATCAGGCTATTCATATTCATATTCAATCATATGTTTGTAACTCCATATGATTCTGCCAATTAATGCTCCATATGTACATTATGCAGGTGAAAAAATTGTTAATCAGTGAACCAAGATACAAGTAATTACCCCATCTACAGAGTATCATATAATCTTCTGACAATGGTTAAACATGTGAAATGTCATTAATATGTAGCTGGACTTTCTCCATTGTCAATGAACACAAACACTCACTCACATTATTTCAAAAGCAGTTTGTTCTTGTCTTCAGGTGAAAAAACTAATCCAAACAATAAATGACTTCACTAAAACCAACAAGTCTTCATGAATCACAGGTCAGCAACAGTAAACATGTACCTCAAATATGAAAGACAATAACATACCTAAAATATTTGTTCTTCATTGTTATGGTTACAATGATTTTATATTTGAGCTAAATGTTTGCTGTTGCAGACGGCTTTCAAAATCTTGTGAGTGAGTGAGTGAGTGTGTTCACTGACAATGGAAAAAGTCCAGCTACATATAAGTCATGTTTCACATATAGGGTGTAGCCTCATTTACGTTTTCTTTGTGAAGCAGTGGGTTTGAATACTGAAGTGAGAAAAATCTTAAAGGGGGGAAACTGAACATGAGATAATAAATAAAACTGGAAGATAAATGACAGGGAACATTAAAAGGGCATTCCACTATATTGGCACATCAATAAAAATACATTTTGAACAGAATACCATTTCACACTGCACGTTGCACTCGTGAATCTTCTGGACCTTCTGCACTGTGCCAGTTATTGCCTCACATATATAAGATTCGCAGGGATTGCCATTTGGTGATGGCCACTCTGAGCCCACCTGGAAGTGAAACCAGGATCAATTGTACAAAATTATATTTACTTAGAACTAGTTAACATATATGATTATTACTCTGACATGTTTCAGCATTATATATTGGCTTTCTTTGTGCAAAGATATGCCCTGAAGATGGCTAAAATCCATAACTGAAACATGCTGCAGTAATAATTTTATATATGTTAACTAGTGCAACTAGTTGGTAGTAAATATACTTTTAAATATCTACTGTATGGAAAATGTATAATATCAGGAAAAGTTATCTTCATAAGCAATGTTTGGGCTTGTTGTTCTTAATTATAGTACATTAAGAATTCAGATCTTCTGGGAAGTGACAGTGAGTAGCTCCTGACGTTTCAAAGCATTACAGGTCAAAGAAGTCCAACTGCTAGGCCCCTGAAGATGGAGGCATTATAATCCATTGATACATCAGAACCACTCATGCAATGATGAGGAATCACAAACAAGAGACCTGAAACCCCAGCAACACCAATGTGAAAACTTAAATTCTCTTGTATTATATACGTTCCTTGTAAAAAGTATATATAGCCTATATATATATATATATATATATATAAATAAATAATCAGTTTTCTTATTTACGACTACTGAGCAGAATTTTATAAACTTTGATAATTGATATTCTACACTGAAATTTGTGAGGGTAAATTCAAGGATACCAAACTCATTAAAATCTAAAATGTTTGTTTAAAATCCTTTCTCAACATTGTGAAAATTGAATAAAATCCACATAAAAACATTTTTTATGTACAGGTGGCTTTGAGTGATATTATCGTACCTGAAGTAAACTGGTATCTAGAATAAATGAAGAACTTAAGGAAGTATGAAAGAATGTGTCTGGAATATATGTGTACTCCATAGCATACACCCTTCCACTGTTTGTTAATTAAAAGTTAATTCTATGGAGCTGAGAAATGCATTTTCCACAGCTCAATCATCCAAACAATCAACACCAAAATAAACTTAGGCGTGTGAGAAATAATGTTTCAATGCACATGTATCCAAAATCATGCAGCCATCTGTGGAAGAATTTGTACAAACCACAGTTAAACTGTCTTATGACACTTCTGGAAAATTAAACAAACTGGACTCATTAACCAGAAAAACATGTTAAAAGGTTATATTATTCAATGGACATTCTACATTCAGTGATTTTCACCATCCAGCCACCTTCTTCAGTGATTCTGACAGAACACAAAATATATTCACAAGAATAATTGGCCAGATACAGCTCATTCTTTCTGGAACCACTCCATAACCACAGACGCTACCTTCCTATAATTTTCTGCTATCACTTTTATCTGACTCATCTCTTCACTTCCATACCGTTTGACTACTGTTTCTCCACAGAAATGTTGGATGACTTGGTAATTTTTGTGACAAGCATCTACAGTGACATCCACCTTGCTTATAATGTCAATCTTTTATTGAACTGGAAGTTTTACATCTGATGCCAGTTTTTATGTAACAGCAATGCTGATCATTTGTTCAGTAATTAAAACAAAATGGAAACTGTATAGATACCTACTTGTACACAATGTGCAGTAACCACACACACACACACACACACACACATATATATATATAAATTTTGCACACTGCTATATCATGTGACTGAAATTAAAGTAAAACAGTTACACAGTCACCATGCACTTTGTTAAACTCAAATTTCTTCACACTGTGGACTGTTCACATGCCACAAGCTAGCATCTCTCAAATTGTATGTTCTGTTAAAATCCATTAACAATGTTTTAGATTTGAATTTCCTTACTAGTTGTTAGGCACTGAAATAAAAATTGTTAACAGTTGAAAATCTATCATTCTGTTCATTATAAGCATTGTAATAATGATTGGTCTCCAGCAATATAAGACTTCACAAACATAGCCCCTTCAATTACCAGAATGAGTGGTGACAAACATTGCAAATAAACCATGTATCTCAGGTCATGTAAGATACACTCAGAGACTAGCCTTTAGGAACCAAAAGTCTCATGTCATCACCCTTTGTTTGAAACAAATTGAAAAAACTGGGAACTTGCGTAAGTTAATATCATATTTTCATGTCAGAAACATGTTACAAGAGTGAAAATTTTGTGGCACTATGTACTGCTCGTGCTACTTAGGTGGGGAATATTTCTAAGTCGGAAAAGGATTGGAAGGGTAATGTATACGCTAATCATATTGGAAAATTTGGGTACTAAAATATTCTAAATTCTTAGGTAGATAAAACAGCTTTAGCAGGTTTGTCTTCAACAGGTTTCACCAAAGGTTACACCACAAAAAAAAGCTCTATGAAAAAAAATGTGTTAACCAGATTCTAAGTGTAGTTGAGAGCCAAAGGAAGTTACTTACAGAGGGAATAATAGGAGGACAGTGCAAACTACATAATAAAGACCTTCGAAATTTGTATCTACCAATACATTTTATCAGGGTGATTACATTAAGAAGGCTGAAATTTGCAAAGAATGCAGCAACCATGAGAGACATAAGAAATGCAAAAAAAGTTGTGTTGGCAACCTGGAAAGTAGAGATTACTTAGGAAACCTAGGTGCAGATGGGAGGATAGTACCAAAATAGATCTATGTGGTAAGAGGTTGGCAGATTGTAGAGTGGATTCATGAAGAAAATGTAACAGTTCCTTGTGATCACATTAAGGAACCTCAGGTTCGGTGATTTCTTATTTCTCTGATTGAGTACCAGTAACACTCTTTTGCAAACACAGTAATAAACCTTAGGTCCCTTAACAGTTGGGGAGACTTCTTGATTAGCAGAGTGAGTTTCAGTATCAGATTCTGCAGAAGGGCTCTGTTTCATGAAGTGAGTCAGGTATTATATTACCTTTTCACTCCCTGTAGTATTTTAGTGTAAATATCATCAAAGTGGAACACTTAATGGGGGTTCAACAGCACTGTACCTGCTCTAACTTTATAGACTTATGCACAACCTACTGCAATCTTGAGGGCATAGCTCAATCATGCTAATTGATTATTTTTCAGACTGTACACATACATTGTGAATTGTACCCACCTTATGATTTTATCCATCTCTTGCTTGCATCATTGCATTCATGGAATGTAAACAGTAACTTCTATGTGAGAAATGTTCAGAAAACACATCCAGATGTCACTTTTCAGGGCAGCAGTAACAACCTACATATGTAACTCCTTATGTGAGTCACATATAATTAAACAGCTGGGGAGTTACCACAGTATTTAACACAGTATTAAAATAAATATGTTAAATCACAAACTAGATGTGTGTACCTTGTAAACTGTATCTCCATCTTTACAAGCTGTCCTCACAATACTGGGACAACACTGGTTGGGTACTGGAACCTTTTCCATTTCATAATTTGTTGTTTCTTGTTCGGTTAATAAGTCAAAACAATTTTGGACTTTGCACACAGAATGAGGCCCTCCTGCAGCAGTCTTCTCACAAGTACAAGTACGACAAGGCCCGTCATTCCAATGAGAGCCAGGCTGTGAAATAAAAAAGCAAACAAAATGTTGCATGTACAGAAATATAAGGCATTCCTGGTTAACCAATGGTACAACTACTATAAACTCACAGCAATTCAGCTGGTTTTCAAAGAGTACAGTCACTGTCCATGCACTTGTTATTCACTTTTCCGCTAAAAAAATTTCTATCTATATGGCATGTGTTAAGTATTAGCTATTAAGTAAGCACATTACAGGACTGGGCAGGCCCTTAGTGATCCAGGAGGTCAAGGCTCCCAGAAGTTATAGACAAAGGACACGTGATGGTGGTAAGGTTGTCAGCCCTGCACACCAGCCTCCTTTAGTCCTGGTATGCATTTCTGTTGTAGGCTGAGTTGATCCCAGGGCCATAGTGTGACCAAATTGATTCAGTCAATGAAAAATCCCAATTGCCCCATCCGAAATCAAACACATGAACATCCAGCCTGTAGTGTACCTCAACCAACTGTGCCATCATATACCTCCATGTGTTGAGTATTACTGTTCTGTTTTATTGCTTGCTGCTGTTGTTTTTGACCAGTGGCAATATGCAGCGTCCTTACTGAGGATCACTCCCCTCTGATCATGTTAAACCTCATATGTTAACTGGTGCCAGGTTTACATTACAGTTACTCATCAATAAAAAGGGCAGCCACCCATCTCCATTGTTTACCAATGGAGGTTTTTGCTTGTGAGTCAGATCCCAAAAATTTTATTATATAGGCTAGTTTTATATTCCAAAATAATCAGCAACATAATGCAATATACTGCTTTTGTGTAGCTTGCTATTTCTGGGTATTCACATTGTTGTACTCATTCTGGAAATAGGCAAATATGTGTGTTTGTGTGTGTGTGCATGCACGTGGAATGTGCACACACATATGCACACGTGTGTGAAACAGACATAGATGTACATGATTGGTATCTTACACAATGTAAACATGGTCAATCTGCACTGCCACACCTACCATTGCCATAACAGCCCGACATTATAAACTAAATTTATCTGGGTTAATTTATAATACAGAGACTGCTAAGATCTGCACAATTTTCTTTCACAAACCAGTCCAAAGAATATCCTGTTATTACCCAAAAGCAACAACAGTGGATTCTGAATCTGTAAGATCATAATTTATTTCTCTGTTTCAATTCACTGTTTTCTGAGTGCATGTGTCAGTGATCTATGAAAGTGCAGATTTAGAAGGTAAGTGCACACGCAGCAGCTGGTAACCTAAATGCCCATACAAGGAATTAAGTTCATCACATCTATGCATTATATTAAATTTACACTGAAACTACATCATCATAGAAAGTGGAATGCAGAAATACCTCCTTGGGAGAAATAAATATATCTTCTGTTGAGCGAGGTCTTTCACCACCAGAAACATCAGATATGAAATGATATTCATACAGACAGATGTCCTTTGGAGGCTCTGAAATGTAGGAAAATTACATTCAAAGCACACATGGAAAACAACTGTACTTATTGAAGTTCTATAACAATTAAGAAATCTTGATCTTCTGAAACAGAGAAGAATACAAATTTTTTAAGTTGGTACAGATATTGAATATCTTTGGTTGAGCATGTTACTTGGTGTGACCAAACAGCAACCACACTGACAATTAAATTACACTACTGCTGCAAGCACAAACTTCTACCAATGTACATACATACAGCAGAGTTGGATGACTCATTTTATGGTTGGAATAAGGCTGTAGCATGTGTGATTGTTGAGTAATGATTAAGTAAAAGTATAATGTTCTATTCATGATTATGCATACCTAGAAATGGCTGACTTAGAAAAGCAGCGCAAAAAACACTGTTGTATGATTTAAACTGGAGAAAAATGTTACACAAACTTTTAAAATGTTGCAAGTAGCTTTTGGAGGTCAGATAATGGGAAGAACACAAGTTTTCAAGTGCTTCTCCAACTTAAAAAGTGGAATAAGTGAAGGAATCTGTCCTCGGGAACAGAACAGTCACAATAATGGAATGTGGTAACATGTTGGCAGTTTCATCTGAGCCACTTCAGACCTTTTGAAAGACAATTTGAACACACATCAGAATGCTGCCAAGGTGGTGGACTGTGTTCACTCACCAATCTGTCTGTGTAAAAACTGTGGGTAATAACAAAATGGACATACTTCTACACTTACTTACTCATCAGATTAGTGGTGTGTGACTTCTTTCTTTCCCAGAATTCAAGATGGTGATAAAGTGAAGGAGATATAATGATATAATCCATCAAAGCTAAAGGATACAACTGCCGAGTTTTAAAAATGCACTTCACAAAGTGCTTCAAATTGTAGAACAAAAACTAAACTAGCTGTATAAAGTTGTCCAAAGGAGAAAATTTTGAAGATAACAACAATTATTACAAGGTGAGTGCTGTTGTTACCAAGAACTCAGTTCAGTCTTGGAAATATATGACTGCAGCACATTCAAGGAGCCTTGGAAATGGTGTTTTGTCTTTGCAGGATTAAAAACAAATGACAGAAATAAGTACATTAAAACCTTTCTCCATCATTCCCATAGGTATCTTTTTCCCCTCATTATTGTTAATTCCTTCTGGTCCCCAGAAAACTGCCAATATGAACAATACTTCATGCATCACTCCTTGAAGTATCGTTTTATCATGTCAACCAACCAGACGTCTTGGTCCTGACCCACCTTATTTCCTCAGTGACCACTTTTGAGACAAGAGTAGCAAAAGTAACGTAAATTTTTTGGACTGTGCAGTAGCAGTAACCTCCATATTACAGAGAAGTACTACAAAATGTTGGCACACATCTGTCAAGTCAGAAATGTTGGGTGAGTGGTGGGGTGAACTGGAGGATTGTTACAAAATGGTAAAATGAAACTATGTAGTTTTAAAAAAATTAAAAGGTCCTATAAAACACTGTTCAAAGAAAAAGCAGTGATGATCACAACCATTTTCAAGAGTTTTTAAAGCCTGACATGTTCATAAGTGTCAAGGTAGAAACACTATGTTGTTTGTGGACAACTGCACTGTTCATCTGTAAAATGCACTACTTCTGAGGAATGCAGAAGTCAAACATTGGACTGTTTGACCTTTGAAGATGGAACCGATAGGTTGTCCCAAAATGTAAGTAACTGATTACAAATCAGCACTGCATAACATCCCAGAAGAGCAAATACATCATTTCCATCACAGTGGAAGCTCAAAATCATGGATGCTATATCTTTCTTGTATTCACACAGCACTGGCAATCATGGCACACCGAATATTTTGACCTTAGAATCGACACTTTCATTTGAAACATACGGATTTAATTAAACAGTTGCCAATTATTACGGATTTCTTGAGAAAAAGTGACTTTCACATAGACATCAAAGTAACTATTTGTTTATTATTTTCGTAGGTTGAAGGAAACTCTACAAGATTTCCATTTTATTTTTTTTATATTTATGATATACTGTTTTCTGGATATCTTCATCTTCTCACATTTATTTTTTTCCCCCACTCTTCTGTGATGTTTGATAGGCGTTTCACTGTAATTCAGTGCCTGTAGATGTTGGAATGAATTCTGGAGTAAATAACACCAACTTCAGATATCAAAATTGTCCTAAGTACACATCATCAATCAGACATTAGAGCTCGTTAATGTGATATCAATGCTTCACAAGAGATGTTAGGCCCATACTGTTACAGGCACATGTAATATGCTTTTCCCCCCCAGAGTAACTCTCTGAATGTGTTACAAGTGATGGATATATACTTCCAGCTAAAATGAGCATGACAAACTTAAATCAGCCCTACCTGCTGCCAATGTATGCCATCTGCAGAAGAATTTTAAACACTGCTGCATCTATCAGTATGGTTAGTTCCTATGTAACATATTACCTATCCTCAGCTGTGACAGTGATATTAAAAATGGCATCCATAAATATTCCCAAACCATCTTTATAATACAAGGTAAGACTTAGTACACTGCATGATTTGAGGCTTCTGTCACAAAGTAGATGAGAACTGCACACTGTGGGGTTATTACACAGTGATTAGTGGCAATTTCTTACTGAAGATTTGGGACAACCTATCAGTCTTATCTTCAAGGATCAAGAATCCTTATAGATTCTTGACCTCTGAGGATGGATCCAATAGATTGTCCTGCATCGTCTCTAAGAAACTACCACTACTTGCTGCACAATAACCCAGTAGAGCACAGTTTTCAAGAGTTAGTTTGTGCCTACATATTTAAATAAGTATGTATTATTTCAATTTCTATTTGATGCCTCTTGATTGCCATACTGAAGGGAATTTACAAATATATGTCAACACAGGGGATGTTGCTGGATACTAATTAATTTTTTTATTATTACGGTTGAGTATTGCAGCACTAAACAGCCCTGTTGTACAGGTAAATGAACATGGAGCATTGCTGGAATGATAACTGACAGGGAAATACTAAAGTACTAGGAGGAAATCCTGTCACAGTGCTATTTTGTCCACCATAAATCCACACATGGACTGTCCTGGGATTGAATTCACACTTCCATGGTAAGAAATCACCGATTAACTACCTGAGTTATAACATGGTTTGGGAACTACTTACTCAGTACTGCATAATATTACTGGACAAGATTTATATTCAGCTGGTTAGGAACAAAAAGCTGATAAGATTCTAACTGCAGCAATAATTACCACATTCAAACGATGGACAACATTCTCCTTTAGCTACTGGAAGCTCATGTAGCTTGTAATAATCTTGACAAGGTTTAGGTTTTGGACAGCTCTCTAGTTGGCACACCCATTTCAAGTGAGCACAGCATCCTCTGGTGTCATTCACCTGAACCCAGCCATGACCTCTATGTAGAAATTGAGGTCGATCATTTTGTGTAACATCTAACAGAAGTGATGGATCTATTTCAGAAGCTACATCTTGTGTTCTTTCCTCCAGAAGTTCACAAGGTTTGCATGCTGTCAACAGATAAATGTTAACAAATATCACTCACTGACCTCTCTAACTTCATTGTCCCTGATTAGTTACAGAACCTGAAGTATTCAAGTTCTGTAACTTTATCCACCCTTCATCACATTCAAGGGGAAAATTAACCTCTGTATGATCGGTAAACAAAATGGTAGTGGTGTGTATTAGTACAGTCAGTACTTCATGGGTTACATACATATATATGTACATGCACATACACATACATTTATTCATAGATACATACACATGCATGTTACACAGTACATGAATCCAAAATTTTGTCAAAATGATGAAAGGATGTGAATAAGTCATATGAAGTACAAAATAAGCAGAACTATTACAACAGAAAAATAATGATTTATGTAAATTACTCACATGTTACATTAAACCCACTTCAAAGAGCATTGTAGACATTACAAATTTTACAGCAGAGTAAATGGGGTTTGTACTACACTATCTTCTTAATGTTACTTCAAACTTAGCCTTTTAATTGATAAGACTTGTTGGTAGTATCAATGGTCATATGTTTCTGTCTGCAGAACTACCAAACCATGGTAAAATATGGAAAAGCTGAATCCAGGCAAAGTTAATCCCATTAAGTCCACAGACAAAGAACAGTACAACACACAACCCAAACCAAAGTTCCATGGTTGGTTGCTTGTTGACAGTAATGATCATTTAAGTTTTAATGCTATTGGCTTTGTTACATACTCATATTAATGCAGAAGATTTGTACCTCAACATTAAGATCATATTACAGCACTCACCACAGATGAATTCAGTGCAGCCCTGAGCATTAACACTGCTCTGCATTTGCTGATCATCACGACACAGTGGTATTTGGACCTCTGGGCATGGAACTTCAGTTGGCAGCAGTGTTGGTGATGGAACTTCAAGCATGCAGTGCACAGTATTAATACTTCTAAAGGTAATAACCAGTCTACTTCACAGAATGTGAAAGTCAAAAACACATGAGGTTAACACCACAACACAGTTGAATTTTAAGAATGTACAAAACGCATAACACAAATGCCTTATAAAGAGGACAGGTTTGTCCATTTATCAATTTTCTCATTTTTCAACTTCAATTATTTAATGAATCTGAAAGAAATTACACGTACTTGCTTTCATTAGTTTTAAGTTGCCATAATCAGAAAAAACACATAATCATTAAAGATAAAAAGTCACAGTCTCAGACATACATTATAATTAGTAAGATTTTACCACACATATGCAGTTTCCAAACTGAATGAGGAGACCTATGTCAACATATGGTCTATCAATGTCTGGACTTGGGGACAGAGAAACCTCATATATTTTTGTACCACTGAATTGAGGTACATACCACAAATGTACTTTTGGCAACAGTCATCCTCTTTGCCAGGCACTGCTACAGCAGTCATCTCTCGATCACATACTGTTTCAACAGCAGGGCATTCAGTTCTTAGACATGCAATCTTTCGATCTGAAAAAAAGGTACCGTACTTACTGAAACTGGCCCATTTTCACCAGCTATTATTTTGTCAAAGCAGCAATTTTATTTGAGATTTGACATCCTCAGAGTGGTGACTACAAAGACTACTGTCTTCTGTGATGTAACACAATGTACTTTGGTCTGTGGTCGTACACCTCAAAGATGAATGTAGCACAATTCTCTTAAATGTTTGAATCCATCTACAAAATGCATGACATCACATTCCAAGTTATCTTCAGCTGCTTGTTTTATTAGGTTTTATGTATGTAATACGCTCCATAGCAATGAATGGCATACATATATTCCATGCATATATAAGTTTGTCACACAGACTGTAGGACGTGGAACAAGTAAAAAATACACAAATATAATTTCTATGGTGTACAATACTAATATTTTATAAAACAGTAATATAGAGTATCTTTACAAATAAAAAATTAATCTGCAGAGCAAAAGGAGTTTATATTTAAGTATTTTCTTAGGCTCCTATGAATTTTATATTGTCATTCTTGAGGATTATCAGACTAGGTGGTAAACTGTTGAGTTTTTATGCCAGCACTAATAATCTCAATAAATACAATGAAATTTAATATTAGTTTTCTGGGATGTGACACCATGTAGTTTGGAACGTAGCTGCCAATGTTTGGAAACATGCTACATTAACCTTCAAGCAGTAGGTTCTTATCAGCCAAGCTGTATGATATTGCATTGCAGGTGACTGTACAGGTAAACTTAACACTTGCCACTGTGTCAGCTTCATATCTCACATAACCAAATCTGGTTCAAAACAGATCTTATAACTCAGCATAATCATTGCCCTTATACACAATTCCAAGTTGACAGTAAAAACTGCCCATACCTGTTCATTAGTAAGATATCTGTATTTTATAATAATACCATGGCTGTACCAACAAGGCTGCCTGTAAATACTCTGCCATGGCTGTGCTAATGAATTCAAATCCTTTGCGCATCTACCTGCACCCAAAGTCCCATCACATACTATAGGAGTGGTACCTTTGGAACATGTGCACGCTGTACAGTTGTCAGCATTCCACATCTGACCTGGAAGATGCCCTTCCTTATCACATGGGAAGCAATGTGTGATATCTTTACACACACCATTGATAAGAGCCTAAAGAGCATGAAAATTACATTCATTATATTGTTGTACAGATAAACTGTTAATAATAACATATAGTACATCATACAAACATTTTTCTACAAGATCTACAATTCTCACATTGAGCACAGTCAAACCTCTAACCATCATTCCCCTGTGTGACATTTTTTACAAGTACCATTTATTACTTGTGGCCCTGAAAAATCGTTCACATAACAGTGCATAACTATATCAAATTAATTGTTCCTCAAAGTGTCATTCTACTGTGTCAGTCAATCAGAATTATTGGTCATAACTCACAATATTCCTACAGTGACCATTTCTGGGAAAGAGTAATGACAGTAAGGTTCTTGGAACATATAGTACAGATCATCAGCTTATGCTGGTAATTACCATTATAGCTGTTACAGGATTTGCTGACTGTCACATGTTGGTCAAGTGAACAATAAAGGTCCAGTGGTGGAGGTTAAAGGGAAGTTAAGTAGTAAGGTGCCAAACTTGAGAATTAAGTTATGCAGTTGTTACTGGTACTGTCTTGCATCATCTTGTTAACTCCATCTTCAGCAATTAACATTGGCATGATTTAGTGTTACTATTTGTTGTTATTTGTGCCAATCATGGTTGGAAAATCATCAAAACCATGTTGTTTTAAAAACATAAAACAACTTCCTGTGATACACGAGTACTACACAAATACAAAAGCATGGTACCTATCTACTGAAATGTATGGTTACATACCCCACAAACCATAATCCAAATATCTACAGCCATGACAAACTCAAATCTCACATGCCTTCACCTAGTTCATGGTAGTTGCAACTGCAGTCCTCTGTGACAATGGCAATGAATTTCTTGTTCATGTGAGGCATACAAGATTTCAATAAGTTAAATGTCTAACAAATAATCACAGAAGACCAGGTAACAATCATTTATGCCCCACCTCTCCTGAGAGAGGCTCTGTTAATTTTTTTTTTTTAAGTTCATGGTTCTGTGCATCATAATTCAATGTTAATAAAAATCCAACCACATGCAACAGTATGCAGGTATTTATTTACTGCAAAGTCACTCTGTTAACTGTTTTGTTTCAGCACTAATTCCAGAATAGTGAATGTGTAGGACTCCTTTGACTTGAATCATCGAATCACCCAACTGCACAGTAGATTCAATTCATACAAGACAAAGTAAAGTTGTGCCTGTATTTAATAAAGGACAATGCAATGATGACATGTGGAAGTGGAATTATGTCTCTACATATTCCAAAGATTAGCACTGAATGGGGTTGAGTGGTCAATTTCACTCCTCCGCTGATTTGGCCCCAATGAAAGAATCCCAGTACACATGGAATAAGAGGCTAAAAGGGCCTCATAACATGTCTGCACACCGTGTAGAAAGTCAAATCTGTGCCCCTGCCACAAATCAACCCCTAATCTACCAGAAACCCACAACACAGACTAGTCACTATACTGATTGAGCTATCTCAGTTTCCGGAATTTACGTCTGAATCGGAAAACAGTCCCAGTATTTAAATGCCCTTCATGGCCAAACGGGAAAACAATGTCCTGCAACAACATGTTTTTAAAATTGCATTAATAATTACATGTCCCTTTTTAACAATATTTGTCTAAAAGACTTGTATAGGCATAAAAGTCTGTGATATTTAATTCTAGTTAAAGTTATCACTAATGAGGTTTAATGTTTCTTACTAAGAGTCTTATGATTTTTCCAGCAGTCATGAATTATTTACAGACATCTCCAGGCAGTGGTTCTTATTTTTTCCTCATATTGGGGAAGTGGAGCAAATACACACATATAGAGGCCCTTCCAACAAGTCTCTGTTCCTTCATAAAGCTCCTCCTTTAAACTCCACACCCCCTTCCACCCTCATTATTTCATCAAGTAGATGCTACTGAAAAATATCAGTTCAGTAATTTCAGTGGTAATATTTACTTATAATTGTGTGTTCTGCTTTTCCATTTTAGTGTCAGTTGGTTCTCAGAAATGCAAATTGGTGTGATATACTTCCAAACATGGAATAGCACACAACCCTATGTTGCATTCTCTACACTTGTATTTTGTTCTTGTTTCTTCATTTCTGGCTGAACAAACATGGCACCATCTTCTCTTATAATGCACGAGCCAGTGTCCGTTGCATCTTGAATCAAGTCTTTTTAGTTACCTCATGGATGGGACTTGTCTTCTCCGACTTGTGGTCTGAGGTCAAGGTACCCTTCCCTCCTCTTTTAATAGGTCCCTCACCAATGTCAGTCTGAACTGTCAGTGTGATAATTTTGAGCCATAAGAGGCGAGAATGGTAAGGTCCAGAAGACGGAAGAATAGATTCTTTGTCCACAGACTCTATTAGCAGACAGACTCAGATGTCCATCTGCTAATACAGTAAGAGTTTGTCATGTGGTCAAATTTGTCCACATATCTGATGTGTCTATATAGTCTTGTATTATGGGCGGCGGTTTCACAGTTTTTCCTTACTCATCACCGAAATTACCCTCCAATGGTGGAGAATGCATTTTTGTCAGTATGTTTACATTTTGTTTGTCTTTCCATACTATGGCTCTCAAGTTACCTTTCAACTTAGTCTTTAGATCACCACTCTTCACTTTCATTATATGTCCAAAATTCTTCAGCATCCCTTTTCTATTTGGTCTACCAGTCCCATAGCAGTTCACTGTCTTAGTATGTAAATCATCACATAATGGAGATGAAACAAAATTGTCGATGTACAACTTGTGTCCCACATGTTCAATCCTTGCTGCAAGTCCTGTGACAGTTACATGTGTAGCTGTCATGGAAGGAGTCACATGCTTCCTGTCTTTGTGTAAATACACAGTTATATTATATGCATATCTCATATAATCACACAGCTTGTAGAGCTGTATCCCAAACTATTTGCGTTTCTTTGGTATATACCGTTTGAAGATGACTCTTACCTTTAAAGAGCGCAATGATTTCATCAACTGCTGAATTTTGGTTGGACTGTAATATTTAGCACATGAATTACTGAGCTTGTCAAATATAGCCCTCATTTTCCACAGTCAGTCATATTTTCAAATGTCTTTTCAGGTTAATTTTTATTTTCACTGAAATGTAGAAACCTGAGTAAATGGTAGAATCAGTCTCATTTCATGATGTTTCTCTAAAAGGCCCTTGACCAGTAATCTTTCAGAATGTCCCTCTGATTGAGCCCCACATGCAAAATAATTACCAAAAACAAACATATTTCCTCAACAGTCACTCAGACAGCGGCAACTATCCTTCGTCCAGGGTGTCCAAGTACTGGTGATAATATCTATGTGTCTCTTCATCAATAGTTGTATAATTTAAAAAAAAAAAAGAGCATGAAAACTCTCGGTGGGGAAGTCTCTATTGATGTGGGTGCCTATGTAGTCATAACTCACTGGCACCTCCTGTAAACTTGTAGACTACAGATACAGCAGGTTGAGAGTTTGTACTGTCAGTCCACTGTGCAAAGTTTGTGTCAGTAATGTCACCTGTGTCACTGTCAGTGCAACTGTCACTCTGAGCAGAAGTGTATTCGTCTTCTGATGAATGTGTGCCTGAGTCCAGTACTTGTGCCAGTTCCATGATGTCTCGGTCTGTTAGGTTTCTTTTTGTAGCCACGCTGCTAAACACACTTCGACCCAACTCGGCACACATCAAACCCAACACCTTCTGACTGATCATGAGTCAAGCGTCTGCATTGCCTGGCCTGTCACATGTTATTGCTGTGATATGGAACAGAGTCAAGGGTTGAGTTGAAGAGAGACATAAGCATGAACCTACATTTCAAAAGAGTCAGGAAGAAATCCTTACAGGAGAATGAAGGGCATTTGCTTCTGGTCCCATAGTACACTAAACATAGAAATAAATGTCTGTATGCACTCCTTTCCTCTCCCACTGATTGCATAAGAACTCATTGGCCACAACACCCAGATAAGCCAGCTCTATCATGAAACCCAAACATCATTATGTGACTGAAACCTAAACAATGTCTGAAGAAATATGATGATATGTACAGTCAGCACCAAATGTTATAACACAGGGTCTTCACTCAAAACAGGAGCTGCTTGAAAATAATAAATCTAGAAAATGAAACTTAGAGTGAAGAAGAAATAAAATAAAAAACAATTAATACTAATTAATTATAATTCACTACTGATTAATAATCAATAATATTAATTAATAATTTAGGTTCATGAAAACAGGGATTTTCTTAAAACTTGCGGAATGGGTAGAGGAATTCATTCTTAAACATGTACTTTTTATTTCAAGTTTTTATCTTTAAAAAGGTACGAAATACAGTGGATATCAGCAGGTGCAAGAACGGTCATTTAAAGTAAAAAGCACCCCAGCCAGCAGCAGCCACTTTGGGATTTAAATCCCTCATACTCCAAAGGTTAATTTAGTAAATCATGTCACATGAATACATTATGAAATGTCCCTGAACTCTGTGAGAGGAAGTCAGAAATCATGTCTGTCATGAGGTCATAACACAACAATAAATAACTTGTAAGGTATTTTAACATTCATTTACACTGAAAATCTGGGATCACAATTTAACACAAGCTGAACAGAGAGTCAGTATCATCAGTGATGTATAATGTAGTAATAAATATCGTATGAACAAATCCTCTTCTCAACAAAACCAGAAACAGCATCTTTTGGATTTCATTATTTTCGTAAAGTCCAATTACATGATTACAACACACTAACCTGGTCATCTGGGCAGAAACAACCATCAACTTCACTCATAACACACGAACTTGGATCTTCTCTTAAATGTCTGTAATTTTCACAAGTCTGGGGGCAGCCAAGACCACACGCACGATACACAAAACCTGCATCAGCAGTTAGACAGCATGTAGTTAAAAACACCTGCACACCACCACATTCCTCTTTGAAGTGAATTAGGTTGGGGTTACATGTAAGAGTAAAACCCATGATAGTCTGTCTCTCACATACTCTTCAAAGGCACTCTATCACATGTAACCACCTCCAAGTGCCAACTTTCATAGGAGATGGTAACCTTGCAGAAAGTCAGCTTGAGAGCACTTCCTTTGCCTATGTAAAACAGTGCCAAGCTTCCTCTCAGCTGCACTCTTAACTAGGCCATAAATATCAGTACAGCTGCAAGCAGCTTGTGAACAGCTACATAAATAGCAACTCACACAGTATCAACAAAGGAAGAAACAATACAGTTAGGAAGTTTCTATGTAGCATGACTGTAAGTTTGAGACAACAGCCTCACACATCAAGATCATGACAAAAGAAATGTGTTGGTTTTCAACAGGCAAGGCATTATACATTACTTTAAAATTTAAATGAAGTGCAGCGAAATATTCACAACTTCAAAATAAGTTTATTGTATTGTACTGCATGTAGTGCATGAATAAAATCTAAAGGTACCTTATCTGTGTGCAACAGACTAGTAATTTTTCAACTGCATGCAATATGTATGTGTCTGCAAAATGTCTTACCAGGCAAATTTGCTAGAGCAGTAATGATTCTGTCTTTTATTTGGGAGATTCTAGTTTGAATCTCTTGCAGAACACAGACTACCTTCAGGTCCTCCACGTTTTTCCTCATTCCTACCAGGCAAATTCCAGGAAGGCAGGCTTACCGTGACTGTCTACACCCTTTCAAATTCATTACTCACTATCATCCAATCACTTGATGCTACACAGTTTATTACTGACACTATCATTAAATAAACTTTATTTACTTACTCCATGGTGCAGTGTCCTTCTGGAGAAGCTAACTGGTTTGCAGCTAGTCAAGAAATTCCCCGCATTTCACGGAACCCGAAGATTTATTACCGCACTCACAAGCGTCCGCCACCTATCTCTATCCTGGGCCAGCCCAATCCAGTCCATATACCCACATCCCATCTCCTGGAGATCCATCCTAATATTATACACCCATCTACGCCTAGGCCTCCCCAGTGGTCTCTTTCCCTCCGGCTTCCCCACCAAGACCCTATACACCCCCCTCTCCTCACCCATATGCGCCACATGCC